>Ga0247842_10003860_pt1 | contig 19545 bp, 6 predicted proteins | sample LaCruzMarch2015__3_FD_192411 | JGI IMG/M metagenome (GOLD analysis project Ga0247842, IMG submission 192411) | Freshwater microbial communities from meromictic Lake La Cruz, Castile-La Mancha, Spain - LaCruzMarch2015_19m | ecosystem: Environmental > Aquatic > Freshwater > Lake | place: Spain...
GCAACATCGGTTGCATCCCATGTACGGGTTAAGGTATAGCTGTAGAAAGAAGGCAATAAAGGATCTGTTCCTTTAGTACTTACTTCTCCCAGGTAATGAACTACCGGAGCAGCATCACAAATGTCTGTTGCTGTTGGTGTTCCAACTGCTGGAATTGCATCACAATTTACGGCTGTATTTGCCGGTACCCCAACCAGGACAGGAATTGTTCCGTCGGTAACGGTGATGACCTGTGTACCTACCAGGCTATGGTTGCCTGCAACATCGGTTGCATCCCATGTACGGGTTAAGGTATAGCTGTAGAAAGAAGGCAATAAAGGATCTGTTCCTTTAGTACTTACTTCACCCAGGTAATGAACTACCGGAGCAGCATCACAAATGTCTGTTGCTGTTGGTTCAGCTGGTGCTGGAATGGCATCACAATTTACGGCTGTATTTGCCGGTACACCAACCAGGACAGGAATTGTTCCGTCGGTAACGGTGATGACCTGTGTACCTACCAAACTATGGTTTCCTGCAACATCGGTTGCATCCCATGTACGGGTTAAGGTATAACTGTAATATGAAGCCAGTAATGGATCAGTTCCTTTAGTACTTACTTCTCCCAGGTAATGAACTACCGGGGCAGCATCACAAATATCTGTTGCTGTTGGTGTTCCAACTGCTGGAATTGCATCACAATTTACGGCTGCATTTGCCGGTACATTGGCTAATACCGGAGGAGTTACATCAAGAACAATTACATTCTGATCTGCAGTCGATGTGTTTCCATGTCCATCGTCAAATGTCCAGTGAATGATGAAGTTACCCTGAGCTGTGTATACCAGAGGATCAGTTGTTGTTCCGGTAACAGAGCCAACGCAGCCATCATTTGCTGTTGGAGCAGTAACAGTTACTGAACACTGGCCTGTTGCATCCGGGATAACCGGAGCCACAGGTGCGCGATTGTCAATGATCGTAAGGTTAGCTCCAATATAAGTGAGAGAATAGTTATCGCCTAATGAAAGATTATTCTTGAGGATAGCATAGGCTCCAAGTGCTGTACCCTGTTCGCGGGCAAGTCCACCTGAGAAGCCATCTTGGCCAACCAAAGAACCTGATGTGATCTTATACGTTAAAAGAGGATCATCATCTCCGCAATTCTTAGTTATAGCATCGGCGGTTACCTCGATCGGTAATGCCGTGACAGTTAACAAACCATTGGTATAGGTTATGTCATAATTGTCAAGGCCTGTTCCGACTGCTGCGTCTGGTGTGATATCATATGGTGAACCGGCTGTACCTGCAGCAGCTGCTGCACCTGCACTGGTTATTGTTACACTGCTAACAACATCTGAGTTAAGCAGACCTGTTACAGTGAAGTCGGCAGACGGAGTGGTCTCATCAAATGTATAAATTGAGCCATAAGTCTTCGACTGGTTGTTTGCCTTGATTGTCAACTCGGCAGGTGTGATATCAGCCTTCAACCCCGTCGGTTGAACCAACGTATAGTTACCTGCTTTTGTTCCACTAAGCGCAATACCTGAAACGGTTACCGGTATATTATTACCTGCATCCTTATTATCAAATGTTGCGACTGCGCTGCTATAATCTAAGACAACATTACTTTCATCGCCTGATACCAAACCCACCAAAGCTGCTGAAGAAGTATTCAGCGTAGCAGTTGGATTGCCGTCATAAGGTTTATTGTTGGCAATAATACCTGTTACCGTCACTATTTTTGGATTCACCACCAACACCTGTGATTTTGGTTCAGCTGCTGCATAGTTGGCGTTTCCCGGCTGATAGGCAGTGATTGTTACACTGCCGGTACCTACACCAACAATAGTTAGGGTATAGATTTTAGTGCCTGGATTATAAGCGATTGTAGCTATAGCAGGATTACTGCTTTCATATGATGTTTTCAGCTGGGGCACGGATGAAGTAGCAAATGAAGTTATATCAATAGGGGCATCGCCATAGGTCCGTGCTGTTATCGGATTAAAGGTAATCGTCTGCGGAGCTTTACCAATTGTAATAACCTTACTGCAGGTGGTGCTGCAGGTCCCATTATTAACCGTTAGTTCAAGGGTATATTCGCCAGGGGCCCAGGCACCAACTGCAACAGTTGGAGAAACGTCAGAACCGTTTATTATGGCAGAGCCGGTTTGACCCTCAAGGTTTTTAACAGTCCATAAATATGAAGTCATACCTTCCGCCGCTGTATATGGTGTTTCAGTGAATAAATCAACTGCTGTCGGCCCGGTATATTCGCATGAGGGAGCAGTATTTATAACTACTGCAACAGGTGCAATAACCACACATATCCCATTGGTAGCCTTGATATAATAAGTTCCCGATGCGGCAACTTCTGTGTAATTTGTTAATGGCTCCGTAGCTAAACCGTCCGTCCAGTAGGTTAAGACTGTTCCTGCCGGTAGTATACTGCTATTGGTCACTGCTGGTAAAGTAAGATCTATCTTTTCTGGGGCACATACTGCCGCAGGGTTTGTGATAATAAGAGTAGGTTTCTGGTTAACCGTAACGACTGTAGAACCGCTAAGACCGCTGGAAACTGAGGTGCAGTTTTCATCAACGATTGATAGAATCTCATAAGTCGTGGTACCTGCAGGCGTGACATTTTTTGTGAATGTTCCGCTTCCGGTGCCGGTTAAACTACCTGCACTATTTTTGAAAGTTAATGTCCAAAATCCTGTGGCTGTGATAGTACCGGAAATATCTACTCCTTCGCCAGGATTACACCTGGACGCAGCAAGGCTGGTAATAGCACCAAAAGGCCGTGGCTTGACATACACTGTTATGCTATTTGAGCTTGCAATAGCTACCGACGGGCAGACAACAGCCGGATTGGGCGTCATCTGACAACTGATCTCATCAAGGTTTGTTAGATCACTGGTTTCAAAAATAGCCGAGTTGGATCCAACCGGTGTGGTACCCTTGTACCACTGATAGGTGGCACCATTTCCAGGGGTAGCTGTGAAGGTGATAGATTCGCCTGCGCAGATCGCATCTGTTTTATTGGCCGCAATAGAAACACTTACGTTGCTTGTCGGATTAACCGTTACTTCAACGTCTAACCTTGAAGCGCTCTCACAATCTAAAACAGTCTGCGAGGCATAATAATGCCCGGTAATAAGGTCAGCAGAAGCTGACAGCAGATTTCCATCAGTGGCAGCATCGTACCATTTAATGTTTTCTCCTGTTACTGATAAACTGGAGACTTTAGGATTAGTCTCCGCACAGAATGCCTGAGGAGTTGTACCTGCCGGTGCAGCCGGTATGGCATTTACCGTCACAGTTGCCGCAGCTGAATTAACTTCCGCACAAACACCACTCTTGACAACTGCCCTGAATTGGGTCGTCTGTGTTAAAGCACCTGAAGTATAAGTATCTGTAGTATGTGAAATAGGCATCCAGGTTTCAAATGGGCTTACAGATGATTCCCATCTTACAACAGAGCCTGTATATGATTCTAAGGTTAACAATCCGCTTGTGCTTCCGCTGCAAATAGTTGTCCCACCGGTAACTGATCCTGCCACGGTTGGAGGATCAACGGTTACTGTGGTTTCCGCTGAAGCAGCTTCCGCACAAACACCGCTCTTGACAACTGCCCTGAAGCGGGTAGTTGCTGTTAAAGTGCCAGAAGTATAAGTATCAGTAGTATGTGAAACAGGCATCCAGGTTTCAAATGGGCTTACAGATGATTCCCATCTTAGAATTGCACCCGTATATCCACCTAAGGTTAACAGTCCGCTTGTGCTTCCGCTGCAAATAGTGGTTCCGCCGGTAACTGAGCCTGCCACTGTTGCAGGATCTACCGTTACTGTTACTGTAAAGGCTGCGCCTGTGCAGCTTCCCGAAGCCGGGATTACACTATAAGTAGCTGTAACCGGTGCGGATGTTGCATTGACAAGCGTTCCGCCGATGTTGGCACCGCTTCCGGAGGCTCCTCCGCTAAATCCTGTACCTTCAGGTGCCAACCAGCTATAGGTTGTACCGTCCGGTACTACTCCATTTGTGGTGTTTACAGGTGTTACTGTAAAGGCTACGCCGCTGCAGACCGTAGCAGTCATATTGGTTACTGCCGGTCTCGGATTAACCGTTACATCTATTGTTAAAGGTGTTCCCGTACACGTTGCATCTGAACCTGTTGCTATATAAGTTACAATTGCCGGAGTACTTCCGCTGTTTATAAGTGTCTGTGCAATAGTATATCCGGTACCGCCTGAATTACCGCTAACATTAGCGACAGGCAAACTGGTCCAGCTCATAGTTATAGACAATGGGCTGGAAAGCGTTATACCGGTAGTTTCTCCGCTGCAGATTGGGTTGTTATTGCTGGCCTCTGTAATAATTTCGACCGGCTGTCCAAGGGTGACCGGAGTGCATATGCCACTAACTACCTGTGTCTTTTGTGCTGTCACCTGGCCGCATGTACTACCGTCATGAGAGGTCAGTGTCAGTGTAGCCGTTCCTGTAAAATAAGCAGTCGGCGTCCATGTTGCATTTAAGTCATCAGCATTTGGATTAAAGGTTCCGCCAACATCTGAAGACCATGTTCCGCTTGTAGCTGAACCACCTATTGATCCGCCCAATGGCGCAGAGGTCCCCCTCTGACAGATATCAGTCAGGGCAGGGCCTGCAATTGCAATCTGCGATTGATTTACGGTAAATGTGCCCGGGCTGTAAGAGATGGCATAATTTCCAAGTCCTGTACCCAATGCGGCACCCGGGACTATGTCATATGGACCGGCTTCTGCACTTTCCGCAGCTCCGGCACTCGTTAATGTAACACTTGTTACACCATCGCCGTTCAATATACCCTCAACTGAAAATTCAGTACCTGCAAAAGTAAAGAGCAGGCCGGAACACTTCGATTGATCGTTTGCCTTAATAGTCAATGCAGCAGGCGTAATGGCTAAAGCCGTAGCATTGCCTTCTGCCTGAACAAATGTATAATTGGTTCCGGCTGTTAATCCTGAGCCGTTAATCGGATGACTGCCAACGGGGCTGAATTGCGTTGCCGTTGTTGTAAATACCATTGTTCCTTCAGTTGCATTTCCCTGATTATCACCTTCTATAAAGCCTGTTATGATGCCGCTGAAAGGCGGTTCTGCCGCTCCGTATAGGCGGGTGGCTGTATTGGCGGTATAAATCAATTCTTTCGAATTGATAACACCTGTGGCATTGTTTACAAAATTATAGCTGTAGTTGAGGCCGCTGTTGCCGTCATTTACTATGCCTTCAGGTATTAATGTCTTATTTGAACCTGCATCTTTCGTGTCGTATTTTTCAATAAATGCTTTAGTGTCACCTGATATTACAGTCCCTGAAACAGTAGGTACTACTGCTGCACTTGTATTGCCGTCGTATGGTTTGGTATTGGTTACGGCAGTCACTGTAAGCGCGAGCTGACTGATAACACCTGTCGTGACAGGAGTAAATGTATATGCATAGTTTGCGCCTCCGTTACCGTCTGATACAATTCCTGCAGGGGTAAGTGTTTTGCCTGAACCCGCATTTCTATTGTCATACGATTCAGTAAACTCCGGAGTATCGCCTGTTTGTATGGAACCTGATGTAATGGTTGGTGAAGCTGCTGCCGACGGCGTGCCATCATAAGGTTTCGTGTTGGTCTCTGCCGTTACCGTAATCGCACGTTGATTGATAACACCTGTACTAACAGGTACAAAATCGTAGGTATAGTTATTGCCGCCGTTGCCGTCATTTACTATTCCCGACGGTGTGAGGACCTTATCCTCCCCTGCATTTTTATCTTCATATTCTTCTGTAAAGCCTGGCGTGTCGGTTCCCTGCAGTATACCCGTAATTGCCGGTGCTTCTGCTGCTGTATTATTGCCATCGTACGTCTTAGTATTAATTACTGCTGTAATTGTCAACGGACGGGCCGTAATATCTCCGCTTGAGGCCAAAGGTGCCATGCTGTAGTTCGTAGCAAGTCCGCCGCTTGTTCCATCGGCAAGAGCATAAGATATCGTTGTCGTTTTGCCGGTGCCGGCATTGGCATTGTCATAATCAGCCGCTGTTGGGGTTATAACTAAAGTTTCAGAACCTATATAACCAGCAACAGTTCCTAATGTTACCGCTCCTGCTGCTTTCGAGGCATCATAGATTTTTGGTGCAACGGTCGATGGGGCTGTCAATGCTTTCGGGGTAATGTTTGCTGCTGCAACTGTTGGTAAAGGCGATATAACATAATTGCCTGCTTCTGCGCCGGTGAGTACAACGGCAGTAACAGTTACTGCTTTTTCGTTGGCCGCATCTTTATCAGCGAATTCTCCTGACGCACTGCTGACAGTTACATCATCTCCATTAAGAATACCATGTAAAACAGCGGAACCAACATTGAATGTGGCTGTTTTACCGCCGTCATATACTTTATTATAGGCTGTAATACCCGTAACAGTTAGTGGTATTCCACCGATAACACCAGTGATGTCGTTAAAAAATAAATAGGAGTAGTTGAGGCCGCCATTGCCGCCTGCAGTTCCTGAAGGGATCAGGGTTTTACCTGTGCCTTGTGATTCATTGTCATATACTTCTATAAAGTTTGCCTCATCACTGCCTTGCAGCTCACCTGCTGTAATTATTGGGATAGCTGCTGCACTGGTATTGTTATCGTAAGGTTTGGTATTTGTTACTGCTGTTACCTCTAATGGCCGGGGCGTAATTATCCCGACATTGGCGGTTAATGGCACCATGCTGTAGTTAGCGGCAAGGCCGGTTCCATTTGCAAGTGCATACGAAATCGTTACTGTTTTGCCTGTACCGGCGTTAATATCGGCGTAATCGCCAGCCGTAGGGGTAATAAGTAAATTTTCGCCGTCTATATAACCTGTAACTGCTCCCAGTGAAGCTGTTCCAGGGGTGGTCAATGCATCATATTCTTTTGTAACGGTTGACAGGGCTGTTAATGGTCTTTTAGTGATGTCTCCGTTGGCTGTTCCGGCAGCCAGACTGTAGTTTGCTGCCAATCCTCCGTTGGTTCCGTCGTGAAGTGTATAGGTTATTGTTGCCAATTTGCTTATACCTGCATTGGCATCACTGTAAAGGCCTGTTGCCGTTGCTGTAACAGTTTGTGTCCCTTCGAGACCTGAAAGCGTTCCTGCAGTTACTGCACCCGAAACAGTGCTGGCATTGTATTCCTTCGATGCAATGCCCGGGGCAGTGACCGATAATGGTTTTGGAGTAATATCTCCTGAAGCTGTTCCGTCTGCCAGGCTGTAATTGGAAGCTAACCCACCTCCGGCTCCGTCAGCAAGTAAATAAGTGATGGCAGCCGTTTTGTTATTGCCAGCATTGGCATTGGCATAAAGGCCTGTTGCCGTGGCGGTCACTGTTTCAGAACCAACGAAGCCCGAAAGTGTTCCCGGCGTTACTTCGCCTGAAGCAGGACCGGCATCATATACCTTCGGTGCAATTGTTGCAGCACCGATCGTTAATGTTTTAGGTGTAATCGTTCCGGTAGTGGCTAAAGGTGCCATGCTGTAATTATTGGCAAGGCCGCCGCCGCCACCGTTGGCGAGTGAATACGATACAAGGGTAGCTTTGCCCGCTTCTGCATTGGCATCGGCATAATCAGCCGCCGTTGGGGTTATGGTTAAAGTTTCAGAACCAACATAACCTGTAACTGCTCCCAATGTTACCTCTCCCGTTACCGGAGTGGCATCGTAAACTTTAGGACCGACAACCGATGCGGCTGTCACTGGTTTTTTAGCCACCATCAAAGTTGCATTCCCGTCACTGGTTGCCTCGCTGCATTCACCCGTTAGTACACAACGGTATTTATACCCGCTCATTGAAACAGCGGGTTTGGTGATATTTAAAGTTGCGGTAGCAGAGTTAGTATATATTCCTCCCTCGGTTATATCGTTCCACGTACCGGTATATTCCTGCCATTTGTAAGTCACTCCTGTGCCTGTTGCGGTTACAGTAAAACTTGCATCCGCACCATAGGTTACCGACTGATCGGCAGGCTGGCCGTCAATGCTCAGGTGTGGATTTTTGGTTACACTTTTATCTGTTGGCGCTGCCGCTGTACAATTCTCACCATTGGTGTAGTTGACGGTTACATGGCCTGTTCCCGTGGCTCCCCAAGTTATGGTTGCCTCGTTGGTTCCCTCTCCTGAAGTAATACTTCCGCCGGTAACACCCCATATATAGCTGGTCATGCCGGCTTCCGTACTGTAAACTTCTATTCCGTCAGCGCATACAGGGTCGTTGCCTGTAATGGTTGGCGAAGGTAATGGCTTGATCGTTATAAGCACACTGCCTGAAGGCTGTTCACAAACGCCCACCTTAACTATCGCCCTGATGTAAGTGTCGGTGGTTAAAGCTCCGATGTCTGCTCCGGTTAAAGTTGTATTAGTACTGGCTATCGGGATTGGAGTCGTAAATAGTTCATCAATTGACTTTTCCCACCTCGCAACTGTAGCTCCACCTGTCTGCCCGCTCAGTGTCAGAGGGTTGGGTATTATCGTGCCGCTGCATATAGCCTGACCGGAAGACACAGCTCCGCCTGCGATAGGGTCGGGTTGGGTCAGGGTAATTACCTGGCAATTGGCGTTTATTGATAACGTTACCGATACACAGGCAGAGTTATAGCTGCATGGCGCAGGATCTTCATACCTGGCGTAAAATGTAGTTCCTGCTGTTACGTTACTGACCGTGGCATCCTGCCCTGTGGCAACAAGTGTTCCGCCGCAGGAGCTTGTGTACCATTTAATCGCTTCTCCGGTTCCGCCGCCGCCGCCGTTAAGGTGAAGCGTAACCGATGGTACCGTTGTTGCCTGTCCTGTACAAATAGAGCCAGGAGTCATAGTTGCCGAGGTTGGATCGGCTGATTTTGCACTGATCGTTACATCTCGTGTTGCAGTTCTCGTTGTACAACCTGAACTCGCTACTGTATATGTCATTGTTGCAGTGCCTGCTGTAACAGGTGTAATCACTCCTGTAGAAGGATTGATTGTTGCTATTCCTGGGCTGCCACTGATCCATGTACCACCTAAAACGTCAGAAATAAATGTGGTAGTACCTCCCATACAAATACTTTGGGTTCCCGATAAGGTGCCTGCACTGGCCGGGCATGTCCAGGTAATTTTTACTTGCCCATTGGCACCGGGCTGAGATGAACAATTATCATCTGATCTTCCACCGCCACCACCGCCTGGAGCAGATCCAGCTCCAGCCGAGGGATTACCGTCATTGTCGCATCCTCTACCTCCGGCGCCTGTTCCGCTACCTCCTGTTCCTCCGGTTCCTGATGAAGTACCTGCTCCTCCATTCCCTCCAGTGGCAGTGGAAAATGCAGATCCACCACCACCACCTCCTCCATAATTATTTGAGGAGTCAAATCCGTTTCCACCATTACCTCCGGCAAATTCAGTTGATCCATTACTATTAGCAAGTGAACCACCAGTCCCACCAATTTCAGATGTTGAGGAACCACCACCAGCGGCAACAACGGATGTTGTACTTACAAGGCTGTTGGTATTGAAATATGATACACCACCGCTTGTTCCGGCTGATCCAGCGGAACCCACCACAACTGTTATGTCCGTGAGTGGAGTCACAGTTATTACTCTTGAGGCATAAGCACCACCGCCGCCACCGCCACTGGAACTGCCCCCATTAGAGGATCCGCCACCGCCACCGCCCCAGGTTTCAACCGTTAAACTTGTTACGCCCGCCGGCACAGTAAATGAACCGGATGTTGTAATAGTCTGTGTTCCAGTCTGGCCGATACCCTGCTGGATAAATCCCAGCATCATTGCCAACAGCAATGCAAACTGCCATAGCGTTCGTTTTGCCCTGCTTATTACAAGTGGTATTAACTGTGGAGCGTCGAAATTAGCTGCTCCGGATAATGTCTGCTTACAGACTTTGTCGGGTCCTTTTGTTGCAGAAGGAAAGGTTGCGGTTTTCATATCATTATTTTTTTGTTGTTGCAATGTTGGTTCGATCATATTTAAAGTGATGGGAACCGTCGTATAAGCGGTCCTGTTTTCCATCTTTTCTGTTGCAGGAATTGAATGTGTTCTCATGTCCGTTGTTCTTTTAATGTCAGAAATTGATTCCATCACTTTGATATTATAGGTTTATGGTATTTGTATTGATTCGCATTGATTATTGTCTTTTACCCTTATCTGGTATTGTCCCGGGGCAAGCCCGCTAAATGTGCTTCCTGATTGATAGTCCGGGTAGGGTGAATGAGCTACTCCGTTATAAATGGAATAGGTATAAGGAGCCGTTCCATTGGCGCCTGTAACTACAATCTGTCCGTCACCGGCATTAAAACAGGTAATATCGTTTTTGGTAGCTGAGGCAGAAGGTGTTGGATTTACGGTTACATCAATTTGTGCGCGGGCACTTTCACATCCCACTGTTTGAGACACATAATAAGAAGTGGTGCCTGTCGATGCAGTGGATGGTGTTGGAGCCGTTGATGAACCTGAACCGCCGCCCGGCACGGTGTACCATAATAAGTTTGATCCTGTCGCCGTTAAAGGGTTTGCGGTAGCATTCAGGCAATATTTAACAGGGCTTGTAACCGTTGGTGCTCCAGGTGGAGTGCATCCCGGCTTAAGTGCAATCAAAATTCCAGCATTTCTCTGGGAGGAAGATAAAGTTGCTGTTCCAGTACCTGTGGCGCCGGCAGTGGATTTAATTGCCCATGCTGCGCCAAGGGTTGTGTAATTGCTTGTGCCTTGAAAATCGTACAGTTCTGTCAGTGCTCCGGGTGAAGTCGTAGTCCATCCAGACCAGGTAGTTGCATTGCTGTTCGGTGCTGCCGCACCGAACATTATTACAGCTGCATTGTTTGTCGCAGTCGTTATAGTACCATCCGTCACAGTTGCTGAACCACTTGAATTAATTGTAAGGGTTCCAGGAGCGACATCAAAAGGAGTTGTCCCATCTACCCCTGAAAATGCAACAATGACACCGGATACATAAGCGTTTGCCGGAGGATTATCGTTTCCTGTGCTTGGTACTGTAAATGTATAACTTACGCCCTCTGAACCGGTGGCTGTTTTGTAAAAAACAGAAGCATTACGATTGAAAGACGTCCCCATTTGTTGTTGGTTAATAAGTGTCCATCCGGAAGGCGCGGTGGGTAAAGTTGAGCTGTTAAACACGATAATATTGACGATCATAACATCACCTAAGACAACACCTGTTGGTTTAGTTATAATTAATGATGTGTTACCGTTTACAGTTGCTGTTGTAGCACTGCCTCGTTGCGCTATTGCTGCAAACGTTCGTGTTGTACCTGCCATTAATAAAACAATGGCCAGTAAAAGGGTAGAACGGCATATTGATGTTCTTAAGGAGTGAAAATATCTCGTTTCCATCATTTTATCTTTAGTATGTGAAGTCGTTAAATGCATATACTGGTTTTTATTTTATGGAATTGAAACTGATTCGCATCCGTTAGCGTCTTTTACCCTTATTTTATATTGCCCCGGTGCAAGCCCGGTAAAAGCGTTGACTGATTGATAGTCCGTGTAAGGTGAATGAGCTACGCCGTTGTAAATGGAATAAGTATAGGGTGCCGTTCCGTTACTGCCTGTAACTACAATCTGCCCGTCATGGGCATCAAAACAGCTAATGTCGTTTTTTGTAGCCGAAGCAGTAGGTACCGGATTTATAGTAACCGATGTGGTTGCATCCAAAGAACAACCGCGATCGGCCGCTATAATATAGTGTACTGTATAAGTTCCTGATGTACTGGTTGAAGGTATTATTGTGCCTGCAGCATCAATTGTTAATCCTGCCGGTGCGGCTGAAAATGTTCCGCCGCCTGAACCTGAAAAAGTAATGCTTTGTGGTATAGTAACCGATTTACAGAAAGATGACGCAGCATAGGAAATTGTTGCTGAAGGGCACGTCCAGGTAATAACCACCTTTCCGCTGCCTCCGGCACCACCGATTGGATTTGCACCGGCTGATCTTACTCCTCCTCCACCTCCGCCAGGTGCAGAACCGGCACTGCCATTTCCGGCTGAAGTAGGCCCATTCCCGCCATTTCCGCCTCCCGTAGGTGCAGTTGCTCCTGTTTGATTTGTGGCTGAATTACCGTTAGTGCCTGTTCCGGCTGATGAACCGCCGCCGCCGCCATAATTTCCATCAGATCCATTAGCACCGTTTCCACCACTGTATCGAAAATCACCCACACCGCTCGCTAACGCTCCACCCGTAGCACCGGTTGTTGTATTGTTCGCACCGCTGTTACCTCCTTTTGCCAAAATGGTTGATGTGTTAATAAAATAGGAATCGCCGCCTGCTGAAGTAGATGTACTTCCTGCACCAACAAATACGTTGTAAGTAGTACCTGGGACAACAGTTGTCACTTTCAGGGAATATGCGCCGCCGCCGCCGCCGCCAGTTTCGCTTGTGTTACCTCCGGTACTTGAGCCGCCTCTTCCGCCGCCACCCCATGCAGCAACTGTAATTGATGTAACACCTGCCGGTGCTGTAAACGTTTGGGTTGAGCCTGTATAGTTAAAAGTCTGGTTTCCCTGGCTGAAACCCTGTTGGAAAGTTCCCAGTATTAGGACAAGGAACATTATAAAACATCCTGGTAACGTCTCTATAGAGTGAAAATATCTCATTTTCATCATTTTATCTTTAGTATGTAAATTCGTTAAATACATATACTGGTTTATATTTTAAGGAATTGAAACTGATTCGCATCCGTTACTGTCAATTACACGTATTTTATATTGCCCCGGCCCAAGCCCGGTAAATGTGCTGCCTGATTGATAGTCAGGATAAGGTGAATGAGCTACGCCGTTATAAATGGAGTAGGTATAGGGCGCCGTTCCATTGGTGCCTGTAACTACAATCTGTCCGTTATTGGCATCGAAGCAGGTGATATCGTTTTTTGTAGCCGAAGCTGTGGGTGTAGCATAAAAAGTGATCGTATTTGAAATAACCTCCTGAGTAGATCCTGATACTGTGAATTTAAGCGTATAAGAATTGCCAGAAATTCCTGTAATCTGCAGATTGGTAAACGCAGCATAACCGCTGGCATCGGTTGATGCTGTAATATTGTTAAGAGAGCCGCCTGTTCCTGTTTTTATGGCGGTTGTCACTGTTACTCCCGAAACAGCGACGCCATCGCCATCAAGCAGCCGTATTACTGGAAGCTGTGAAAAGTTTTGTCCATTACATATAGATGTTGAAGGCTGGGTGGTAATTGCCAAAGTCGGCGCTTTATAGCGGATGATGACAATACCTGAGCCGCCGGCTCCTCCAACACCACTTGCAGTACCACCTGCGCCTCCGCCTCCGCCACCTGTATTAGCAGTCCCTGCAGTTCCATTCTGAAAAGCAGTTCCGGTACTACTACCTCCGGCGCCACCACCACCAGTACCTCCAGCACCCGCATTACCGGAACCTGAAAGATGTTGATATCCACCACCGCCGCCGCCAGCATAAACAAGACTACTTCCGGATATTGAAGAGGTATAACCATTTCCGCCTTTTCCGGCTTGCCCATTTACTCCGGTTGCGCCTGGCTGGCTTTGTCCGCCACCCCCACCGGCAGCAAATTGCTGGCTACCACTATCATAACCATTGCCACCTACTGTACCTTGACCCGCTGTTCCTGCTTTACCAGAGTCAGAATTATTATGATATGCACCACCTCCGGAACCGCCTGAGCTCGCCATATTTGTGCTTTGTCCTCCTCGGCCACCGCCAATAGCGGTTAATGTGCCGAAAACAGAATTATTCCCGGCAGTATTTGTAGCGCCACCAGCTCCGACGGTAACAGTGTACCCCTGGACAGTTACTGCATAAGAAAGACCATTAAGCACCCCTCCTGCACCACCTCCGCCACCGGTCCTGTCGGTAGAATTACCTCCGCCGCCGCCACCGGCGACAACCATGTATTCAACCGAGCTTGCGCCCGAAGGAGGGGTAAAAGTTGAGGAACCGGTTGTGGTATAGGTATGCACTTTATAGAAAGTGCCACTCACATTTATTTCTGTTACGGTTCCACCGGAACCCATAAGTCTTAAAGGTCCGGCCTGTCCCCATGCGACTCCCTGCATCAGTATCATCAGCAGGAAGAGGCTTACCAAATAACATTTCGCGTTGCATAAAGCTGCGGCAACGGGGTTGTTATCTGATGTAGCGGATGGGATAATGGTTTTCATATATGTAATTTTTTGTTGCTGCAATTTTGAAATAAGGGCATTCGAAGTAATGGAATTAGGTGAAATCGCGATTCCTGTTGCAAGCTGTTCTATTGTTGGAATAGCCTGTATTTTCTTTGTCGTTGTTTGTCTTATGTCAGAAGTCGATACCATCACTATTTATGATTAAGGAATTGAAACTGATTCGCATCCGTTATTGTCTTTTACCCGTATCTTATATTGCACATTGGCGCTTAATCCGCTGAAAATATTACGGTTTGGGTCGCTGCCCGTAGTATAAGGTGCGCCGTCGTAAATAGAGTATTGGTAAGGAGATGTTCCTCCATTTGCCGTAATCGTAATTGTACCATCAGTTCTGCCATTACAAGTGATATTGGTTTGTGTGGTAGTGGTAGTTAGCGCTGTTGGCTGGGTAATGATTGCAGTTGCTGTTGCTGAAATACTGATGCTGTTTTCTGTAACCGTAGCTGTATAACTGCCTGCCGGTAAATTAACCGCTGTTTGCGTACTTTGTGCAGGTGAGCTGTTCCATAAATAAGTATAACCTCCTGATCCCCCTGTAGCAGTTACCGTGGCGCTTCCGTTTGATAGCCCGTAACAGGTTACATTTGTAGGTGAAGCAATGGAAGCTGACACATTGGTAACCTGGCTGCCAACAGTTAAAACTGGCTCAGATGCGGTATATTTCCGCACCCTTACCCAGTCTACTATTATTGATGTGCCTGAAGCCTCGTTTAAGGCGATTGTAATATACCTTATTGTTGATGTTGTGGTTGATGTTCTTGTATCTCTTATTACCCCGTCTGAATAGGTTAAAGTATACCAATTGTAGGTCGAACCATCTGTGATAAGCCATCTTGAGAGGTAATTGGTATTGGCGTTTACTGTATAATTCCATGTTCCATTCCAAAAGACCTGGGCAGTACTCCTTGCGCCGGCCGATCCGTTATAAAAGTATCCGTTGTCAAATCCTAAAGGATTGGTTCCGAATAAGGAAGTAGCTGCATAAAACCTGTTACGGTAATAAGCGCCTTCCAGGTGTTTTGTTTCCAAAAAGAAGGAAGTTGAAGCAGTTGTAAATGGTGAGGATATGTTCACCGAGCCTGAATTAGAGTTGCACGATAAAGTAACCTGACCGCCCGAAACACTCACAGTCGCATTTGATGTTGACTGCTGCCAGTTTGCGCTTAGGCTGCTCCCATCAAAACCATCAAAGAAATCAAAGGTGGATGCTCCGTTGGTTGCTGCCGATGCAGAGCCATTTCCATAATACATATAGAGTGCGTTTGCACCCGATGTGGTTACTTTCACCCAAATAGTTGAAGCGCTGCCAGTATTCCAGGTTTCGATCCAATAGTTACATAAATTGTTGTTTACATCATAAAAACGGAGATCATTGCCGTTTGCGTTCATACCGGTATACTGACCTGCGGCAAGCGACACTTTCACCTGGAAATTAGCCGCCGGGGTTACCGGGCTGAGGGTGATCCTGCGACAATATTGCCATGCAGAACCCGGACCCGTTACAGCGGCAGATGCAGATTGGATCAACCCAGGGCTGAAGAACAGCATAACAATGAGAATCACAAAACCCGCTTGAATTTTGTGTGTTCCCGTTGTTGCTGTTTGCCGTATGTTAAGAGTCGATTCCATCACTTTTGAATATTCTTAATTCTTAATTCTTAATCCTAATTCTTAATTCTTTAAGGTATTTCCGGTGACGGGCTTCCGAGGCTGTCTTTTACTCTTATTCTGTAAGCTACGCCTGCGCTTAATCCTGTAAAGGTGTATTCAGTTCCGCTCCCCTCCCATGTTTCGCCGTTGTCTTTTGAGAAGGTATAGTCCGTTCCATTGGATCCGCCGCTGGCCTTAACGGTGATCGTACCGTCATGGGAAGCAAAACATTTCAGGTCGCTTTGGCCTGTTACCGATGCCACAGGAAATGCATTTACCGTTACATCCAATGTTCTGGCAGGTCCGGCGCCGCACGTATTCGATGGCGTAACGGTAACAGTTCCTGATTGGGTGCCGGCTGTAACGGTCACCGAACTGGTGGTGCCGCCGTTGGTTATTGTCCATCCTGAAGGGAAGGTCCACGCATACGTTGTACCGGGCACATTGGTAACACTGTAGACATAAGATGTCTCAGCGCTCGGTGTTGAAATTCCGCCAATCACGCTTGGCTGGTTTGGTATAGTTGTTACTGTTATAGTTCCTGTGGCATTTATGGTGCCGCAGCCTCCGGTCAAAGGAATGCTGTAGCCGAAGGTTCCTGTTACTGTAGGTATGCCGCTGATGGTAATCGTATTCGATCCGAATGCAGCGGTTACTCCCGGAGGTAAACCGGTCGGTGTGCCGATACCTGTTGCCAGGGTGGTTGTGTGCGTGATATTGGGGTTCAATGCACTGCTTTTACACACTGATGGCGTTGATGATGCTGCGCTTACAGTCATATTGGCGCCCACAGTTACTCCCGCAGAAGCTGCGCTCACGCATTTGCCGGCGGCAGTTGCTTTTGCTGTAATAACATCCCCGGCTGCCAAAGCGCCCACAGTTGTTGACCATGTTGCGCCTGATATGGTAGCAGTTCCGATTTGTGTGGTTCCTGCTTTATAAACATAGATAGTTCCGGTTGTTTCACTGGTTGTACCGGTTACTGTGTTCGCTCCCTGACAGAGCGGTGAATTAACCACCGGCGCTGCTGAAGTGCTTTGTACCGTTACTCCGGCGGAAGCCGGGCTCACGCATTCGCCTGGTGCAGTCGCCGTTGCCGTAATAACATCCGAAGCTGCCAATGCAGGTACGGTCGCTGTCCATGCGCTATTGGTTACAGTTGCAGTTCCGATTTCTGTGGTTCCTGCTTTATAAACTATTATGTTAGTTCCATTGCCTTCTGTACTTGTACCGCTTACTGAAGTTCCTTCCGGACAATAAGTACCTGTTATTACAGGCGCTACAGAAGGAGTGCATGCTGTCCACGAAATTATTATCCTTCCAGAAGCACCAAGGCCGCCTGTTCTATTACCGTCAGATTGAGATGTGCGCGATCCACCTCCACCACCACCTGGAGCTGTACCTGTGTTACCATTAGCGGAGCCGCTACCAATACTTGCACCGCCGGCACCGCCTCCGTTTGCACCTGTACCTCCTGCGCCAGATGACGCAGAGCTGGGAAATGTCGCAGTTGCACCATTTCCACCATTAGCACCTGCTGTACGGGTTGTTCCTGCTGATGCTGCCGCGGTACCGCCAGCACCCCCGGCGGGTGAGCCTCCCGAAGTATTACCGGTACCCCCTTGTCCACCTGCTGCCAGGATTTGAGCTTCAAAACCTGTAATGGTGGAATTGCCTCCTGCACTGCCAGTTGTGCCAGGGTTACCTGTTGCCTGCCCGGCTACAACTACATTTAGTGAAGCACCGGGTGATACCGTAATTGTAGAACTGGCAAAAGCGCCACCACCCCCGCCGGCACCACCCCTGCCAGTAAAAGATCCTGCATTAGTAGATCCGCCACCGGAACCACCACCGCCCCAGGCTTGTACGGTAATGCTGGTAACTCCGGCAGGCACAACGAAATTGCCGCTTGAGTTAAAAGTTTGCGGTGAGGTTTGTGAGAAGCTTTGGTAGATAAACCCCGGCATCATTACCATTAGCAGTACCAGGCCCGGCACCAGCCGTTTTCCCTTTTGGGGTTGTTTCGCATTTCGCGTTTGGCGTTCCGTGTTACCGGCGATATTACAAGTTAGTAAATCTACCCGCCTGCATACAGCGGATGTTGTTTTTTGAATAATTGCAGGGAGTGCAAAAGTTTTCATATCATTAATTTTTTGTTGTTTCCTGTTTTGGGTTAAGGTATTTATATTGAAGGCGTCCGCTCGTTTGGCGGTAGTGGCCATATAATCTTCGGGTTTAATGTTTTCAGTTTTCATGGGTTACAGGGATTTAAAAAGATTTGGTAGAGACGCGATTAATCGCGTCTGTACGTCAGTGATTATTCGCGTCTCTACGTCAGTGATTAATCGCGTCTGTACCATAAAAATGCAAATTGAAAAGGTTAAAATGAAAAAGGATAAAATGAAAATTCCCATTTTGGCCACTAAGGCTCTGATCCTCAATCTGTCAGTTACCGGATCCCTGAAAATACATTGAATGTGTTTTATACTTTGTACTCCTTTGTGCCTTAGTGCCTTGGTGGCAATTTTGAAATAAGAAGGCAGAAGGGAGAAGGGAGAAGGCAGAAGGGAGAAGGCAGAAGGGAGAAGGGAGAAGGCACTCCGGACTTCAGACTTCAGCCACTTAGAAACAAGGTAGGGTTGAACGGTGTTCATCCAAGCTGCACGGCTTGCATCCAGCGCTTTAAGAAAAGCAATATTCAGAATGTAGAGGGTGAAAGCAAAAAGACCAACAACAAATGGCAAAAAGAGAATTGCTGCTGTTAACGGTAAAATCATTACAAGAATCAGGATCCTGAACACAAAAATCACGGTCGAATAGAAAGATACGGCGCTTCCCATATCTCCATATTGCCCCCAATTTTTGCTAAATAGCAGACCAGCACCTACATTGAGGAGCTGGTAATAGCTGTGTACCAACTGCTTTTCCATATTTCACTATTTTCTGATACACAAAAATATACTGGTATAAAGCGCGAGTCGGATATTAAACGGTTATTTCCGTTTCTAATCGAAAATATTCGGTTATAGTCAGATGTAATCGGGTAAGATGGTGGTAATGAAAGAATGAAGCAAAAGCCCTTGACGGGGTTTAAAACCCGTCAAGGGCTATAAGGGCTATTTCCGCCTGACAGGTTTAAAACCCGACGCTTCGGGAATGAAGCAGTTCCCGATGAGGTTTGAAAACGCAAATTGCAAAATTCAAATTCAGAATGTACCTAGCCCCGTCAGAGGTGACCTATTTCTATCCCCGGATTTTAATCCGGCGGGAAAATGCAAATCGTGCCCAGCCCCGTCAGGGGCGGCCTATTTGTAGGCGCAACCTGTGCGCCCCGCAAACGCACCACGTCCCTATGCGCCGCATAACCGGAAAAAGATAAAAGATAAAAGATAAAAGATAAAAGATAAAAGATAAAAGGAAAAAGATAAAGGGTGAAAATATTAATGTGCTGATATGGTCTGCCGTTTGACGGATGAAAATGGGAAAACGCAAATTGTAAAATTCAAAATAGGAAATCGTTCCCAGCCCCGTTAGGGGCGACCTATTTGTAGGCGCAACCCGCGCGCCCCGCAAACGCACTACGTCCCTATGCGCCGCATAACGGGATAAAAGATAAAAGATAAAAGGAAAAAGATAAAGGGTGAAAATATTAATGTGCTGATATGGTCTGTCGTTTGACGGATGAAAA
>Ga0247842_10003862_pt1 | contig 19542 bp, 13 predicted proteins | sample LaCruzMarch2015__3_FD_192411 | JGI IMG/M metagenome (GOLD analysis project Ga0247842, IMG submission 192411) | Freshwater microbial communities from meromictic Lake La Cruz, Castile-La Mancha, Spain - LaCruzMarch2015_19m | ecosystem: Environmental > Aquatic > Freshwater > Lake | place: Spain...
CGGCTCGCTCCAGGACTGCTGATCGCTCGATGCCGCGCGGCGGAAGGCGAGGACCTGGCGGGGCTCCTGCGGCGGAAGGCCAAGGAGCTCGGCTCGGCGACCGTCGCGGGCGAGATCGCAGCGGATCTCATGACGCGCCATCTCCGCGCGAAGGCGGCGCGGCTATACCTTGCTCCGGAAGAGGAGGCCCGAGTACGTCGAGCTCTTCGCCTCGCGCCCGCTCAGGACGGCCCCATCGTCCTCTGCCGCGCGTTCGCGACCGACCTTGCGGACGAGAGCACCGTGAGAGGCGGGCTGCGGATGGCGCATGCTTCGGTGGTGTATGCCGAGCTCATGGCGGCAGACGATGCGCGCCTCGGCGAGGCCGCGTTGCGCCTCCGGAAGGAGCGTATGGCGTGGACCCTGTGAGGGGAGTGGAACGAAGCGTCGAGGACCACTTGACGCGAATCGACGCGATGCTCGGCGGTGTCGCCGTTCCCTATGCGCTGGTCGGGGCCACCGCGCTCTTGCTACGTGGAATCGCACTGCCGCGAACGACGCGTGATCTCGATCTCGTCGTTTCCGTCGCCGGCGGGCTCGAGGTCATCCGCTCCCTGTTTGAAGCGGGCGGCTTCCGATCCACGACGGTCCGCCATCGCTTCACCGCGGAGGACGGGATGGAGATCGACGTCCTCCCCATCGTGGCCGGAGATCGCGCAGGAAAGGTCGTACTCCCCGATGGAGAGTGGATTTCTAGCGTAGGATTGGCCGAGGCCATCGAGTTCGCCACAGCGATCTCGCTTCATGCCGGGAGTGTTCGCGTCGCGCAGCTACCGCTCCTCGCCGCCATCAAGCTGTACGTCGCCACCGTCCGTGTAGGGGAGAAAGATCTGGACGATGCGCTTGCCGTACTCAGGCAGTACGAGGCGGTTGGCGGCCGCCGATTCGACGTCGACTACTCGATGGGACAGGGCCTCACCTGGGAGACGGCCGGCGCCTGGCTGGCCGGAGGAGACGCGCGGATCGTGCTCGAGCCGCGCTCTCGCGAGACTGTGGTGGCGGCGGCAGAGCGACTTGCTGACGGTGTTCGGATGAGTGACCGCTTTGCACACGGACCGGAGGGCCGCGAGCTGCTCGCGGCCTTTCGCTGCGGCCTGATGACCGCGGAGTGAACCTCCGTGCCATCCTGCGGAGTAGCGCCTGCGTAGCGAGAGACACCAGACCGGAGCGCCCGGCGCGACGGGTGCGCCCATTTTGCTGTAGCGTCGGAGCTTGTCTCCGACGACGTATTCGACACCCGAGCGTCGCACACAGTGTGCGACGCTACAGCGGACCTGTCTTCCTTCGTGCCCTTGGCGTGAGAAACCGCTACGCGCGTTCGCCGCGGCTGAAGCGTTTCATGGCCTCTTGGACCTTGCGCTTCTCGTCTTCTTCCCGCAGCTTGTGGCGCTTGTCGACCTGTGTCTTGCCCTTGGCCAAGCCGAGCTCCACCTTGGCGTTGCCGCGAAGGAAGTAGAGCTTGAGCGGGACGAGCGTGTAGCCGCGCTCCCGGAGCTTGATCGCCAGCTTGCGCGCTTCCTGCCGATGCAGGAGCAGCTTGCGATCGCGCACCGCCTCGACGTTCGCGAAGGAGCCCTCCTGGTACGGCGCGATGTGGACGCCCTTCAAGATCACTTCTCCGTCGCGGAGCACGGCGTACCCCTCCTGCAACGAACAGTGGCCGGCGCGAAGGCTCTTGACCTCCGTCCCGGTCAGCACGATGCCGGCTTCGATCGTGTCCTCGATCGAGAAGTTGTGCCGGGCCTTGCGGTTCGTTGCGACAGCGTCAGCCATGGCGCAAGGCTACCGATCCAGGTTGGAGCGCGCAAGTACGGTCCAACTGCCGATCCGTTCCCCGGTGGGCATTCGTCCTGCTCCTCCCATTGCGGCAGCAGAAGACGTCCAAGAGCCTGAACCTGTACGTGCTATCCAAGGACTCCATGATCTGTGGCCGCGATCCGCGTGGCGCAGGTCAAGACGTTCATCCAAACGGCGCAAGACCGACTCGCGCGCGTACTCCTCTTGTGGGCAGATCCGGCCCGCAGCGCCCACTCCACCTGTGGCATAGAAGCGTCGGGTAGAATATCCGCCAATGCAGAAGATCAACGTCTACGCCGATGAAACAGGACAGGATACGCAGGGAAGATTCTTCCTTGTTGCCGTCGTCATCGTGCCGACTGACGCAGTCCAGCACTTCGAGCATTGCGAGCTAGTCTCCGAAGAGGAAAGCGGTCGCTCCACCCGGAAGTGGCGCAGCAGCAACAAGAAATCGCGTACTGCATACCTCGGCTGCCTCCTGAAACAAGATCTGAGAGGGCTCCGCGTTTGGATTCGGAGCTATAGGAATCGTACGGATTACACGGCTATGACCGCGGAGACGATCGCGCATTCGATCCAGTCCCTCATAGCCGAGAGCGGACCCCGGAAAGCTACGATCATGATAGATGGGATGAATGACGCGGAGATCGAGAGGGTCCGACGCACGCTCAAGGCTGCGTCTATTCGATACAGAAAGATCCGCGGCCCGCGGGATGAAGGCTCCCCCATGATTCGCCTTGCGGATTCGCTCGTAGGAGTGGCACGAATGGTCTCAGATGGGGATGCAGCGGCGCAATACTACGAAGCCGCGCTTGCCAACAAGGGCATTCTCGTCCAGGAATGAATCTGGCCCAGCTGTCTTGGCTGGGCCACCCATCATCAGATCCTCCGTTCGACCCTCAGATGGCTGCACCTAGCTCGTATGAGCAGCGCCTACGGGCGTCTTCGGTGAACACGCTCAGTATAGCTCAACCCACTGGGCCAGCCAAATGGCACCTTGGCGTGAGACGACGCGTGTCATCACGCGAAGCGCGCCAAGATCGCCAAGAGGACCGCCAAGTACCAGAGTTCAGAACCGGGTTGCTCTTCTTGGTGCAGTTCTTTGCGCCCTTTGCGTTCTTAGCGTGAGACGGCGCATCCATCACGCAAAGCGCGGCGAGGTGCCTGTGCCTTCTCTGTCACGCTCGGTCAACGTATACTCGAGCCATGGATGTGAAGGTACTGCTGGTCATTGGGATACTTGTCGCGGTTGTAGGCGGCGTCCTCGTCTTCACGAACAACGCGGCCCGCAATGACTGGATTCTGGGGACCTGGGAGGGAAGCTCGTCAGGGAACCTGATCATGGCAATCGGCCACAACGTAGGCGCGCAAGGCCAGGAAACCGGGCCGTGGGTTGACGCGACCGATCTTGAGTACAACCTAACGATCGAGTTCACCCGAGGCCTTTCGGGACGCTTCAGTGGCGAGGTCACGGTGGTCGAACGCTACGCAGAGAGCACGGGCTACGTGGGGGCCTTCACGGCTGACGCTGTGATACACGGAGACACCGTAGCGCTAGAAGCACAGATACAGACTACCCTGTCTCCTTCTTCCCCGCCTGTTGGGAAGGCGACACTCCGCCTCACGCTGGCTCGGAAGGCAGAGGAACTGACCGGAGACGGCTCTCTCATGGTGGTGCTTCTGGACGAGCACGGAAACGAGATACAGGTTGCTGATGCGAACGGCGCAGTGGCTCCGGAGGGGGCATCGCGGACATTCCGCGAGATTCTGTTGCGGCGCTCATCGTCCTAGTCTGTCCAGTGTCGGAAAGGTGTTGACACTTCAGGCCTTTGCGCTCTCGGCGCGAGACAGCGCGCATCACGCGAAGGACGCCAAGATCGCCAAGAGGACCGTCAAGTACCCAGAAGTTCAGAACCCCTTGCTCTCTTCTTGCGCGGTCCTTTGCGCCAAGATCGCAGAGGAAGGCCGGACGCTACAGCGCCGCGCAGGGGTCACGGAGCGGTGGGAGACAACCTCACGGGCGCTCAGAGGCTCGAGACGTCGATCACGATCCCTCCGGTTGTCGGGTCAATTACCAAGCGGTGCAGGGATTCTCCCATGTGTCGGTTCGGAAGCTCGATGAAGAGGGACCGTTCCGCTGGGTCGGACAGCGATTCGTCGCGCCATCCACGGGTGAATTCGACCAGGGCGACCGCGTACAGGGTTGTGACGGTGGCAGCGTCAGGGGCTGTTGCCGCAAATGACATGTGGTCGTCCATGACAACGCCGAGTACGCCGGGTCCTGCCGGGAGAGCGGCCAGAGCTGATTGGAAAGTCGTCGTGGACGCGTACAGTCTTGCTGACTCGAAGGTCTGTCGAGTGATCAAACCATCGGCATCCGTGGCCACGATGCGCACGGTGTACGGGTCTTTGGGGGCGATGGTGGTGTCTCCTGACGTTTCCGTGCGCCACGGTTGCAGAGTGACCGGTACATCGGTTGTGGCGTCCGCACGGACCGAGACGTCCGGTGCGCGCCCGCCAGTCAGCGCCGTCGCGCGACCCTGGCTGACGAAGTAGGAGACGATGTCCACCGTGTAGCCCTCATCCTCCGGGACCGCTATCTTCAGGTTGGCGCTGCCGGCGCTGAGGAGCGCGGTGGCGACGACGTTGTAGCCTGATGTCGCGTGCCAGATCCGTACGCGGATCTTGGTGGCTCCCTGTGGGACGACGCGCGGTGTCGCCACTGCCTCCGTGTCGCCGGAGCGGACGATGTGCAACCGAATCGCGCCATCGCCTGAGCGCTCTGTGTCTGCGGGTCCCAAGCATCCGCTGAGTCCAACCAGACCAACCAACAACAGGCAAACCGACCTTCCCCTCATGGTCTCCCCCCTGTCCTTGCGACGCGAAAAAAACAGTATAGGGTCCCCGGCCATCTGGAGCGAAATCAATGTCAAGCCGCCGTACGCGCGCCGGCATCCTGCCTGAAGGCTCGGGGCGGAGCCGTGCCTCTTGGCGTTGGATTGGGTATCCCGCAAGCAACCGGCACTACCGAGGGTGCCAGGCGGACAATCGGCACCTCTCGGATGGGCGGCAGACCCTCCTTCCACTCGCGGCGTCCACCACAGTGTGCGGTGAGTGTCGGAGTGAATGCGACGGAGGTAGACTATGTTGCGTCGGATCACCGCGCTGGTGTTGGGTCTCTCGCTTCTCCTATCGTGCAGCGCTTGCTCAGCGAAGCCAAGCGCCGTGGTTCAGGAACCCGTCTTCGATTTCGGGATCGCGCTCGATGGCTCGGTCGTGGAGCACATCTTCCTCATTGACAACAAGGGGGATAGTAATCTCGAGATCCTCGATGTCCAAGCGGGCTGCGGGTGCACCACCACGAACATCTCGAGCATGTCGGTCCCGCCAGGCGACACCGTCCGACTGACTGCGTCGCTGAATACGGCCGGCTATGGTGGCTCGCGCGTCTCAAAACCGATCACGGTCAAGACGAACGATCCCGAGCATCCGCAGATCATCCTGACGTTCGAGGGCACCGTGAGTGCCGCCAAGCCCTACTTCGTCGCAGCGCAGGACGCATCGGCGAACCTCGCGCTCGTCATCGACCTTCGCCCCCTGCGGGTCTACGAGGTGGGCCATCTCGTGGGAGCCGTCAACCTCGCGCCAGACGGCGCCGCGGAATGGATGGGCCACATCCCCACGAGCACCCCGATCCTTCTGTACGATCAAAGCGGGGAAGCCGCCGCGAGCGTGGCGGAGTCCCTGTTGCGCGCTGGTTTCCTGAGTGTTCGCGTGCTGTTGGGTGGCTTCGACGAATGGACGCGCGTGTACGGCAATCGGCTCGTCGTAACGTTCGCGACGGTGTTCGTGCCCCTCGACTAAACCAACAAAGGATCTATGGATGGGGTCTGTCGCGCCATCGCTTGTCTACTGCGACGTGTGGCGCGAGCCTATCTCTGGGACGGCCGCCATGGGGGCCGTCCCTCCGCTCCCTGTAATTGCGGCTATGCGAAGGGAGACCACTACAATGCGTGCGCATGACGTAGCGGGGCTCTCCGACGCAGCCGCGTAGCGGACGGGGCCCCGCTTTGTTGATCCCTGCGCATTTCGAGAGACTCCTGGCGAGTAACAAGCGTTACAGACGACGCCTCCGCACGTTTCTATAATGCCAGGCAAGGAGTCCCTCAGAGGCGACGCGCATGGACGCCCAGCATCGATAGGGAAGAGAACGGACCGTGGTGGCTTTGCGAGCGTGTCGCTTAAAGAGTGCTGAGCAGCATTAGTCAGAGATACTCGGAGAAGAGGCAGAGAAGGAGGCGTCGATGTACGCAAGAAGGAAGCTGGGCCTGTGCGGGGCGATTCTCGTCCTCGCCGTGCTTCTCTCGGGCACGGCCGCGTGGGCGCGGGTCGACCTGTACAAGGGGAACAGCGGCGAAGCAACGTGGTGGTTCTGCGGGGACTATCTCAACCAGACTCCTTCAGGAACCTCCTGGCTGTGCGGGCCGTGTGGCCTGGACTACTGCACAACCGAACACTGGAATGTCGAGTTGGCGACCCACACATCAACGGACGACTGGGCGTACGTCGCTCTGGACGCTGCGCAGCGGCCTGCCTTGAGTGAGTTGACCGGTGTCGGGTTCACGTACAAGATGACGACCGTACAAACGGACAGTGGGCCGCGAATGGGGCTGTCGCTCGTCGACTCGACGGGCACTACGTACCTGGCGATGAGCGGCGGTGAAGCGCCGCAAACTGCATCCTGTGTGGCCGTAGACGCAACCAGTGGCCCGCACACTTGGGTTTGGGGCACGTGGACGAAGACCACCCAAGTCATTGGGGGCGTCAGCGTCCTGCGCCTTGATCCGAAGACGTTCGTCCAGGTAGGGACAGGCAGCTGGACGGCGCTGACGACGATCAGCGCGTACAAGACGTACGAGGTCAAGTCGGCGCTCGTGCTGATGGGAGTCACAAACCTCGCGGATCCTCAGGTGGGTACCCGGATTTGGACCGGCCAGACGCTCGTCGATAACATCGTGTTCACGTGGACGGATGCGACGATTCCCTACGGCGGCACGTACAAGCTTGAGAATCTCGGAGAACTGCAGCCTCCGCTGGCTGCAGGGTGGCCGAACCCGTTTGACTTCGATGACGGCGACCAAGCTCCGGGGGCGGTTGGCCATCCTCTCCAGAATGAGATGTGGTGCACGTGCGACCACTGCCTGATGGTCGATGACTCCAACCTGTGGGGCGTCGTCAGCGAGAGCGACCTCGCGGGGAAGGCGCCGTCGGGTGCGATTCCGTTCAAGTCCTCGCCGTACGCCCTCTACTTCGGGAAGACGTCGGATGGTACTTACTACACGGGATCGGGGGACGTTGCGGTCGGCACCATCTGCTCTCCGTTCAACGAGCTCAACCCGGGCGACGAGTACGTGAGCGTGTCGTTCAGCTACTTCCGCCAGATCGAGCAGTACGTCGGCCCGTTTGACTGGACCTACGTACAGATCAAGTTCTACGACAAGGATGGGAACGAGGCGTGGAGCTCGATGCCGCACTCGCCCACGGCGGGTACGCCGATCGTGAGCGGCTGGTTCAACCCGTTTGACTACGGTGCACCGGTGGCGGGCGACCCTAGGCCGTACAAGAACCCGGCCGACATCCATCCGGACGGGTACACTGTCGACAGCACCATCCCCACCACGTGCCCGGCGGACGGCTGGGGTTGGAAGACGATCTGGTATCGCGACGCGACCGATCCGCTCGAGACGGGCTGGACGGACGCTGTCGTCACTCACTACCTAAACTCCAGCGAGGATCCGTACTCGGAAGAGACCTATCGGATCAAGGTCCCGCCGTTGGCGACGCGGATGAAGATCCGCTTCGGCTTCAACTCGGTCGACGGCTCGAACAACAGCTCGTTCGGCTGGCTGGTCGACAACATTGCGAAGACCCACAGCCCACAGCCGGCGGGATGCCAGATCACGACCGCGACGCTGCCGCAAGCAGAAATCGGAGTGAAGTACGACTTCTGGCTCACTCCGAACTGTCAGACGTCTCCGCAGACGGTTGGCCGCTACACCCTGATCGACGTGACGAAGGACGGGGTCTCCCTCGGGGCGAACCTGCCGCGGCGGCTCGCGCTTGACAGCTGCGGCAACATCTACGGGATCCCGGATCCGGGCACGTCAGGAACCTACACCATCACGCTGCGGCTGTCGTGCCTTGACGGCGGCAGCACGACCAAGACACTCATCCTCAATATCCGTGCGCCGAGCGCATCTGGCTCGGCGACGAGCATGATCGGCCAGCCGGGGCAGCTCCCCGAGAACTTCGGTAGTCCGCTAGCTTCCGGTCAGTTCGACACGACCTCGCAGTGGACCGTGGACGGAGTGGCCTTACGTGCCAAGATTGGGACGACAAGCTCGTGCCCGAACTTGTGGCATCAGACTGGGGGCGTGAAGTACGCCCTCGATACGACGGCCCTACGGGGCGAGTACGGTCACGTCGCCGGGTTTATCCAGGACGACGAGGGGACTCCGAATACGACCAGCGCCTACGACCCGAACTACCAGTGCAGTCGCGCCAAAGGGTGCTTGATGTCGCCGCTCTACCCGATCGTCGATGCGAAGCATGACGGGCAGCCGCTCGTCATCGGGTTCAAGTCGTGGCGCAACGTCGAGTTCTTCCTTGGAGGCGAGTTCGATGCGACGTACGTAGAGGTTCGCCTGGAGGGGCAATCGAGCTGGACGGAGGTATGGAGGAAGACGTCGCATGACGTTTCGCTCGCCGCTTGGGAGTGGGTCGAGATCCACACGCAGATCATTCTCAAGTACGGGCAGAAGGTTCAGATCCGATTCTGCTTCGATTCTGTGGATGCCTACGGCAACCGCAAGCTAGGCGAGGCGTACGGATGGCTGATCGATGAGGTGAGTCTCTACGCCGGCTCGGCCGAGCTCGCGATCAGCAACTGCCCGCGCGGCGAGACGTCGGTTGGCGACTACTACAAGGAACTCATCACGGCGGCCGGCGGCACGACGTCCGGCTTGAGATGGGAGATCTCCCAGGGGGCACTGCCGATAGGGCTGTCGCTCAACGTCGATCTGTCCGATCGGCGGAAGGCGTACGTCGAAGGGATCCCGCGAGAGCCGAGTCGTGGAACCACGTTCACAATTCGCGTGCGGACGGAGGATTGGCTGCAGGTGGCGACGAAGACCTGCACCATCACCGTCGGACAGGACGTCACGCTGCTCACCGAGGACTTCGAGAGCGATCCGACCTGGAGTCTCGGCGGGTTGTGGCACTTCACGAACGACCAGGGTGTCGGGCAACTTCCCGGTACCGTGGTGACTCCCGGCGCCGTGGAGAATCTCGGGCCGAACAACCATGCGGCCTACTACGGCAGGCAAGACAACACGGTGGCGCCCAACTACGACACGGGCGCGGTGACGACTGGGTACCTGACGCTCGTCGACGCGAACCCCGACATTGCGGGCAGTCAAGCGATCAACATGACGGGCATCACAGGCTTCAAGATCGAGTTCAAGTACTGGCGTCAGGTGGAGAGCTTCGGCGGGTCGTTCGACAAGACCAAGGTACAGGTCAAGCTCGGGTCGGGCGATTGGAAGACAGTCTGGAAGCTCGATTCATCCACTGCGTCGACCTCGAAGTGGGAGACGGTGCAGCTCGGCCCGTACACGACGGGTGGGGCAACGACGCTATCCATCCGGTTCCTGTTCGACTCGCTCGACAAGTGGTACAACAAGACCGTGGGGTGGCTCGTGGATGACGTCAAGATCCAGAGCGCTACCGGCGGGAGTACGATAGTGGACCTCCTGTCGGCCGATCGACTCGAGACCCGCGATCAGGGCGTGCCTTCCGTGATGAACATCCCGAACCCGGTGGAGGACGTCCACACGACGACCTTCACGGTGCGCAGCGATGACGTCGATGCGATGCGCATTGAGATCTTCGATCTCTCGGGGAGCAAGGTGTACGAGGAGGAGGTCGCCGGGAACGAGTTGGTCTGGCACACCCAGAACGACTTCGGTGAGTTCCTGGCGAACGGAATCTACATCTATCGTGCGTACGTTCTGATAAACGGCGAGTGGATCCCTGCTGGCGTTCAGAAGCTCGTGATCCTGCGTTAGTTGAAGTAACCAAGTGGGCCCTGGATCCCTAAGATCCAGGGCCCTTTCTCTTGCGCGGACGCAAGAGGAGAGGAGGCGCATCGTGTTGCGGAAGAAGTTGTCGCTGGCAGCCGGCATCGTCATGGCGTTCGCTGCATTGACGACGGCGTCCGTCGCTTTCGATGCGGGGCTTTGCCTTTCCTACACCACGATGGCCAATGTCAATAGCTTGGTCGTCGACTCGCCCGAGGGGGGCAGCGTCTCGCCGGACCTGCATCTGGGGGTGGGAGGCCAAGTCACCGCCGCATTCGACCTCGCGGGATCGATGCCGCCGCTGTTTGTGCAGCTCAGTGCGCTGACGATGTCGTCGGCGGAGCGCGAAGCGGAAGCGACGGCGGGGTTGGTCGGCATCGCGTGCGGCGTCGAGATGGGCTTTGGGGCCGTGACGGCCGCCGTGGGTGCGAGTCTCCACCGAGGCTCATTCGACTTCCCGGCCGCGCGGCAGCTTGGGCTCAGCGGATGGGGTGCGGGGTTGGTGGCGAACGCGAAGTACTCGGTGAAGCTGTCGCCGCGGCTGGAGGCGTCGTTCGGGCTTCAGGGCCAATGGTTGCCGGTGACGGAGATGGTGGACGGGGCTGGACAGACGTACCTTGGGCGGGGGATGCCTTACCTGGATTTCTCTGGGGTCTCGGCTTCAATCTGTATTGGCTGGATGCCCTAGTCGTAGAGATCAAGAAGGAGACCCGATGAAGAGAATGATGCTCCTGGTCGCGCTGCTGCTTGTGGTGGGTGCGACAGCCCTGGCGCAGGTTCCCGCCGGAGTCGGAAGTGCTGCCTTTGCGCGTCTTGGCGTGGATGCGAGGGCCTTGGCGATGGGGGGGGCGTACGTGGCGGTCCCTGCCGATCAGCCGATTCCGTTCTACAACCCTGCCTCCCTCGCGACCGCGAGAGATGTGGATGTTGCCGCTCTGTACGCGCAGCCGTTTGGTGCGGACTCGGGAGTCTCGTATCAACACGTGGGCGCCGTCATGCCGCTCCAAGTCCAAACCGACTCGGTGAAGGGTCTTGGCGTCGGCGTCAGCTGGATGGGGGTGCAGATCTCCGGCATCTACATCTGGGATGAGGACGATCCGGCAAGCGGCACGGAATTCACGGCGGCGAGTTCGATCTACATGGCCTCGGTGGGATACGAGCTGATCGATGGATTCAGCGTCGGCGCCACAGCCAAGCTGTACCAGGAGCGTATCCTGAAGGGTCGAGGCGAGGGTGTGGGTGTGGATGTGGGACTCCTGGCTCGAGCGACGCTCGGAGGAATCCCGGTGGCGATTGGGCTCAACAGCATGGACGTCGGCCGGACTCTCGTGAAGTGGAGCGGCACCGCCGGTGAGCCGGACAACTACGTGGCGTGGGTGAACAAGGTGGGGGTTTCTGCCGTCTTTGCGGAAATCAACGCGCAGGTGGCCACTGACTTCGATTGGGCGGTCGGGCGACCTGGCCGCGAGCAGGTCTTTCGCGTGGGAGTGGAGTGGAGCCCCGTGAAGCTGCTGGCGCTTCGAGGTGGGTGGCGCACGGATCTGGAAGGACAGAGCTCTGCGGTATCGGGCGGCGTTGGATTACGTCTGTTCAACGCTATGGAGTTCGACTATGCATACACGGGCGGGATCGGGCTCAACGCCACGCACTTCGTTTCTATGCACATCTGGTTCTGAGAAAGCCACCGAACGGCGCGGCTAATCCGGCATGACGAGACCGGGTGAGCGTTTCCGGCTGCTGTCACCGCGACGGCGGCCGGTTCCTCTTGTCGAGGTGCGGCTCTCCGTCTTCTTTCGGTTCCTGGCGGAGTTGTGAGTCCGTCTTGGACGACGTACGCGAACCTGGGCTCGGCGTCGGCCGGCGACTCTGGCCGAGTTCCAGGAACAGCGGACTCGATAAGGGTCGGCGAAAGCTGGCGCGGATGGATCTCAGACCCCTCGTGCGGAGAGCGGGGCGAAACGTTCTTGACGCATGGGCTCCGCGGACGCAGAAGCTCGTGCAGGGAAGCGGATAACGGCCCGGTGGGGATGCAGCTCGATCAGGCTGGTCTCGAGAGTCCTGACGCTGGCAGACGTGCCGCGCATCCCGGGCGAGGAGCGTTCCGCCGCGCGCGCGCCTTGCTCTAGGCCGCCCGTTCAAGCCTTCGCCTCGAGCCCGTTTTCGACGTGCAGGTCACCTTAGGATGACGACCTTCTCCACGCCCACGAGCACCCACTTCCCGGCGACCTGGATGAGAGTCCGATAGAGGTAGACGCCGTTGGCCAACGGAGAGCCGTCCTGACCGACCGCATGCCACGTGATCTCGTTTCCAGGCTCCTCTTTCTCCCACACGAGGGTCCCGCCGAGATCGTAGACCTCTACTCGGATGCGATCCGCCTCGACGTCGTTGACGACGAACCGCGCCGTGTTGAGCGACGTCACAGGGTTCGGGATGCACATGGATACGAGCCGCGCCGTCTCCTCCGCCTGGGGCGTCGTGTCCACGCCACCTAGGATCACTTCCACGTCGTCGATGAGCCAGCCAGCGTAGTTGTTGTTGTAGCCATCGACACTATCGAATACAAACCGCATCCGCAGCGTGATCGGCAGTGTGGAAACGCCTTGCGGCACGCTCAGGCTGCGGGTCACCGGCTGCCACCCCTTGCCTGAGGCTTCCCCGGAGTCGCGACTCCAGAAGGTCTGCCACTCTCCGTCTCCGTACTTCACCTGGACGTACGCCCTGTCGTAGCTGCCCTGCGGGAGGTGCTCCACCTCCAGCCAATACCAGAACGACAACCTGATTTCCGTTGTTCCAGCTGTAACAGGAATCGATGGAGACGTCAGCTCTCCGTACACCCTGCCTGCTGCCTTTGACGTGTCCGCTGCGCGCTCCGCCGTACGTGACACGGTCCCCAGTCCGTACGCTTCTGCGTCGTCATCCGCGAACCACCAACTATGGGTTGGCGAGTGGCTTCTCCCTGGTTTCTCCGTCATATGCCACAGGCCGGTGGCTGTCCACTTCTGCCCCGACTCCACGTCATCGGAGAAGGAGCCCTTGGGTTGGATCGCGTAGGCTCCGGCAGCGACATCGCTCTGAATCAAGCCAGCCTTGTAGGCCCTCGCCTTGACCGTGATGGCGATCGGGATCAGTGACAGGCCTGCTGTAAGGGTGATGGGCGTGGTGTAGACAAGCGAGGCTTCCGTTGGCTCTGCGCCATCGGTCGTGTAGTGAATCGTCGCCCCCGGGGTGGCGCAGGCCAGCGCCACGCCGACTGCGCCACTGTACGATGACGGTGCCGGAGAGAAGGTCACGGGAGCTACCTTCTGGCTCACCATGACGTCGTCGATGAGCCAGCCGGCGTAGTCGTTGTAGTAGCGATCGACGCTGTCGAACACAAACCGTATCTGTATCGTGGAAACGCCTGTCGCCACGCCGAGGCCCAGGGTTACCTGCTGCCACACGCCGCTTGAGGGTGTCCTGGAATCGAGACTCCAGACGGTCCGCCACGTTCCGCCCTCGTGCAGCACCTGGACGTACGTCTTGTCATAGCTGCCCTGCGCGCAGTTCTCCACCTTGCGCCAATACCAGAAAGAAAGCGTGATGTCTGTTCCGCCTCTGACGGCAATCAGGGAGGATGTCAGCTCGCCGCACTCCGCGTCGGCTGCCTTCGGAACAGCCGTCGTGCGCTCTGCCGCAGGCGATAGGGAGGATGGAGCGCTCCCGGGGCCGTACGTCTCGGTCGCCTCATCTGCGAACCACCAACTGTGAGTGGCTGAGTGGCTCCTTTTCGTCGTCACATGCCACAGCCCTGTAGCTGTCCACGTCTGCTCAGACTCCATGTCATCGGAAAAGAAGTCCTTGGGTTGGATTGTATAGATCCCGGTGGCTATGTCGCTCTGTATCCAAGCCGTCTTGTACGCCCTTGCCCTGATCGTGACGGTAGTCGGTTCCGGCAAGACGTCCGCAGTCAGAGGGATGGGGACAGCGTAGACGAGCGAGGTGTCCGTTGGCTCTGCGCCGTCGGTCGTGTAGCGAATCGTCGCCCCCGGGGTGGCGCAGGCAAGCGTCACGTTGACCGGGCCGCTGTACGCTGACGGCGCTGGAGAGAAAGCCACTGCAGCGACCTTCGATGGCCCAGCTTGTCTCACGGATACGTCGTCGATGAACCAGCCACGGTAGTCATTGTAGTTTCCGTCAACACTGTCGAACACGAACCGTAACTGCAGCGTGGAAATGCCCCTCGGGATGTCGCAGGTTCCGATCTCCTGCTGCCATCCTCTGCTTGAGGGTGCCCTGGAATCGAGACTCCAGAATGGCTGCCACGTGCCGCCATCGAGCCTTACCTCGACGTACGTCTTGTCGAAGCTTCCGCCCGCGAAGTGCTCCACCTCTCGCCCGTACCAGAAGGATACTGTGGCAGCTACCCCGCCCGTCACGGGAATCGGAAGAGAAGTCAACTCACCATACACGCCGCCGGTCGGCGACGAAGTCCTCATGGCATGTGGCGGTGCCGTCGGTACAGAAACAGGGAGCGCCCGCCGGCCGTATGTCCCTGTGAGTTCGTCTCCAAACCACATGCTGGAAGTTGGGGAGTGGCTGTCCTTCGTCGTACGGTGCCATAGACCAGTGGCTGCCCACTTCTCACCGGACCTCATGTCATCGTAGAAGCAGAATGCGCCCTCGACCGGAGTCGCAGGCGCGAGATCAGGAGATTCGACCGACACGAGCGCCGTCTCTGGCTGACCAGCGCCCGAGCCAGCTGGAGCAAGAGTGGCCAGGAGGAAGATGAGCGCTGCCAAGGCAAACGGTCCACCAATTCGCGAACAAGCTTCCCAGTGTCCCATCCTGACCATTGGTGCCTCCCAGGTAGGTGCATCCGTATGAGATCTCGTCGAGTGCTGCATTCTACGGAGTGCACATGAAAGAGGTCAAGAAACCGCATGGCCTCACCAGAAAGGTGCTCGAAACGGGAGGTGAGGCTACGGTGTCTCTTTCCGCAGGGACAGAGGGAGATGCCGATGGGGCCGACGATGAGTGAGAAGCAGGCGGTAACCAAACAACTGGCGTTCGAGTACAAGCGGGCGGCAAAGAAGAATAAGGGGAGGATCCTCGGCTCGCTGGTGCAGCTGTCGCAGTACAACCGTTGGCGAGGTGCTCGTCGCGCGCGATCGGCTGAGTCGGACTCCCCAAGCGACAGGCCACATGGATCGACGTTGCCCTCCGTCTTGGCGGTTCACGTTGGCTCTACTATCATGCCTTCACATCATGAGCGGCAGGGAACGCGGCATGGCGTAGCCAAGAGGGAGACAGCATGGTTCGAGTATCGCGCAGCTGCATGTCATGGATCCTCCTGGCCGTGCTGGCGTTTCTGCTTCCCGGCGTACCCGGCAGCTCGTCCAGCGCGCGCATGTACTTCGCTTCGGACTCTCTTGGCGAGCAGCCACTCCGCGAAGTGCGGGAAGGCGAGCGCTTCTGGATTGTCGTCGTCGACGCAGACGAGAACATCGATTGCGACGCGCGTGACAAGACGTGGGCGGACGTGCAGGCATCGTGCGGGCTCGCGCGCCTGTCTTGGGTCAGTTACGGCTCGAACGGGAAGGACCAGAACGGTCTAGGGTTCACGGATGCTTTGTACGAGTCCTACCGCGGCCACTTTCCAGGCAAGGAGGGGTCGTATGCCTTCGACTACCTTGAGGAGACGGGGACCGATACCGACACCTTCGTGTCTCGGCGTGCGTTCCAGCTGGGGGCGCGCGAGTCGTTCGATGTGCCGCGAGTTGGCGCGCACGTGCTCTGCAATCACCTCGCTCCGGGGGGCAACTGGCTTGACGACTTCTATCTAGACAAGAGCACGCCCGTGTTCCCCGAAGCGAGCATTCTTGGCTCTTCTGGTGGCAGTGTGGTGCCGCCCATGGCCGGCGACCGCTTGGTGGGCACGTACAAGGATCCGACGCTCGGCGAGCAAGATGTCGCCTCCGCATCCATCCCCGTGATCCGTACGGCCGCGCGCATGCAGTGGGATCGGCTTGAGTACGATTCTCACGATGCGGCCACCCTAACCCTCTACGACGCGGATGAGAACCTGGACAGCGGGGCGGTCGAGTACGTCCCGGTGTTCATACTGGTCAGTCACCTCGAGTGGGTCTACGATAGAGACTGCACTTGCTGTTGGCATCCACCGCAGTGGCCTCAGGCTGCGTACGTCGACTGGATGTGTACGTTGAAGAAGACGGGAGGAGTCGACGGCGTCACGGCGGCATCTACGGTTCCCGCTGTTGCCTCGATCACGGTTCGCAACGTGTACCACTCGGAGCGCAATGCTTTCGGGCTCAGGGGAGCCAAGGATGGTCGGTACTACTTCCCGTACTCCAGTGACTACGGCACGGCCAGTCCGCTGGGGGTGGCTGCGGTCTCTTTCTACGCCGAGGAGACGGGCCCTGACACGGGGGTCTTCGTGCTTTGGCTGAACAACGTCGTGCCTGATCTTGGGTTCGACAGGGTGAGGCCGCGCGACGCCCTGTGGGCGCACTACATGGACCCGACCGACGGCTCGGAGACCTCGTCGATCGCATTCGTCGCGGCAGATCCCACAGACGCCCCGCTCACCTCGATCACGTTCTGCGACGCAGAGGGCGAGCCGAGAGGCAGCTTTGCGGAAGAAGATGCGATCTTCGTGCGCGTGACCGATCCGTCCTATTCTGGTGCGTATCCCCTTCGTGGCGCGCTTATGGTCGAAGGGGTCGCGTTTGACCTCGTTGCACTCCCAGGCCCCCTGCCGGTCTCGATCTTCCAGGCCGAGATTGCGGGGATTGCGCGAACGCCGGGGCGCGCGATCACTGCGACCTATCGAGACCCCGGCAACATGGCGCACTCCGTCTCGGCCACGGCTCTCCTTGAGGTAGAAGAGGGAGACGATGCTCCTCCGTATGTCCGAGTGTCCCCGAATCCGTCTTCCGGGTCCGTGACCTTTCGCTTCGTCGCGAACGACGTCCCGCAGGCCATCAGAGTGTTTGTCATCAGTCTGTCGGGATGCGTCGTCTGGGAAGGGGAGGCGCGGGGAGTGGCGGAGATTGTGTGGGACGGTGAGGATGCATCGGGCCAAGCCCTGGCGAACGGTGCCTACGTGTATGTTCTCGTGGTCTCGACCCCGGAGCGCGTGAGAGTAGAGAAGGGCATCGTCGTCCTCCTTCGCTAACCAGAGAAGTCGGCGCCCGCCGTCGGCCGCGGGATCCTGTCAACGAGGGGGGCGACGAAACCGGGACACGGGTCCCTTGGCTGCATGACGGAGTGACCAGATCCGCGGGACCCAGATCGGCCGCCTGTTTCGGAACGGCAGTACATTGCTCGCGATCATGAGATTCCGGGTCTACGCGGAGGAGGGTACGCAATGATGGTGGTGAAGAGGAGCTTAGTGGCCGCGCTCTTGGTAGTTGGCTGCCTAGGGGGGGTGGGCCATCTCGCGTGGGCGCAGGCGACCGTCGACTTTGGCTTCGTTCCAGCTTCTCCCTCGGTCGGGGCCGTGGTCACCTTCACTGCGGCGGTGGTCGAGGGTGACCCGAGTTGGCTTGTCCTATACGAGTGGGACTTCAACCAGGATGGTGTGTACGACGCGTCTGGCAGAATCGTCACCCGCGCCTTTGCCACAGAGGGGGCTCAACCCGTCACGCTGCGCGCCACGGACGACCGCGGAGGGTACCACTTCGTGACCAAGTCGGTCACCGTGGTCAATCATGCACCGACGGCGTGCTTCTCCTTCGCTCCCGCGTATCCGAGCGCGGGCGAAGCGGCGTTCTTCGATGCGTCGTGTTCGCCGGACACCGATGGCACCATTGTGGCGTACACCTGGGCATTCAGCGATGGCTCGTCCGCGACTGGGCGCACCGTGCGACACGCCTTCAGCTGTGCGGGTACGCGGTCGGTCACCCTGACGGTTCAAGACAACGTGGGGGCACTGGACACGGAGACGAGAACCGTGCCTGTGCAGTCCGTGAATCCCGTGGCGGATTTCGCATGGACACCAACCAGCCCGACGATCCAGACTGTTGTCCAGTTCCAGGACATGTCGACGGACCCAGACTGCGGCACGCTCGTGTCTTGGGCCTGGACCTTCGGCGATGGCGGCTCGAGCTCGTCGCAGAATCCGACGCATCAGTACGTGAGCGGAGGGACGTACACCGTGACTCTGCTCGTCAGGTGCAGCCACGAGAAGTCCGCCACAAGGGTCAGGACCATCACGGTTGCGGGGCCGGCGGCGGGCTTCACGTACTCCCCGCTGAATCCTACGACGCAGGACCCCGTGCAGTTCGTCGACGGATCGACGAGCGTGTCCGACGACATCGCCTCGTGGAGTTGGAACTTCGGAGATGGCACCAATAGCTCAGCTCAGAACCCGACACATACCTTTGCGACGCCGGGCTCGCACCGCGTGCGTCTGACGATCGCCACGGAACACGGAGGTGTTTCCACGGCGGAACGTGACGTAGCGGTACGGAACGCGCCACCTAACGCAACGTTCACATTCACTCCGACGTCGCCGAAACTGGGGCAGATGGTGACCTTCTCCGCCGCAGGTTCCGGCGACCCGGACGGCACGATTGAGGTGTACGAGTGGGACTTCGATGGGGATGGGCTCACGGATGCAACCGGCTTGTCCGCCACTCGCTCGTTCGACGTCGTTGGAGCACGTCCGGTGACGCTCACCGTGACGGATGACGACGGGGCGAAGAGTGCCGTGACTCGCGTCGTGCCCGTGCAGGCAACGCCCCCGTCCGCGTCGTTCATCTTCACGCCGGCCACGCCGTACACCGGCCAAGTGGTGACGTTCACCGGCGGTGGCTCAACCGATGCCGACGGCGAGATCATCCTGTACCAATGGGACTTCAACGCCGATGGTGTGCCAGATGCTACGGGCACATCGGTGACGCGCTCCTTCCCGGCGGCGGGCGTGTACCCGGTGAGCTTGACCGTGACCGACAACGACATGGCGGTAGATGTAGAGACGCAGGGTGTGCCGGTCTCCGTGGGGGGAACGAGTGGCGACAACCAGTCGCCGGTCGCAAACTTCACGTTTGCGCCTCCGACCGGAGATGTGGTCAGGATCAACCAAGTCGTGACCTTCCGCGCCGAGGGTTCGAGCGATGCGGACGGCACGATTGTTGTGTATGAATGGGACTTCGATCGCGATGGGCACTTCGACGCAACCGGCACGGTCGTGTCGAACGTATTCCAGGTCGGCGGTGCGCAGATTGTGCAACTGCGCGTGACGGACGACGACGGGGCCTATGGCTACAAGACCCGCGTGGTCTCTGTCGAGTTCGTCCGGCCACGCGCCGAGTTCACATACTCCCCGAGAGAGCCGGAGGTCGGCGGTGTCGTCGCATTGGACGGAAGCGCCTCAACGGATGCGGATGGAACCGTCCAGTTCTATGAATGGGATCTCAACAATGACGGGAGAGCGGATGCAACGGGGAGGACCGTGAACCACGTGTTCACGCGCGGCGGCAGCCTTCCGATCACGCTCGTGGTTACGGACAACGATGGCATGACCGACTCCATCACGCGTTCCGTGCAAGTCACGGTCAACAATCC
>Ga0247842_10003866_pt1 | contig 19538 bp, 19 predicted proteins | sample LaCruzMarch2015__3_FD_192411 | JGI IMG/M metagenome (GOLD analysis project Ga0247842, IMG submission 192411) | Freshwater microbial communities from meromictic Lake La Cruz, Castile-La Mancha, Spain - LaCruzMarch2015_19m | ecosystem: Environmental > Aquatic > Freshwater > Lake | place: Spain...
CCTGATGGGCTACAGTTTTTCCATATTCCAGGTTAAACCGTTCGACCCCATTCAGGAAAGGCTCTGTAAACTGCATAACCGGCGGGATCGGAAAGGCGCCAACGAATCCCACTGCCGGGTTTTCGATGTCATGAACATCGGCCCACCATGCTGATAAAAATCCCAATGGATATGCAACTTCATCCACATCGAACAAAATGCTGACCGTATTGGCCCGGCGTGGCGACAATTCAGCATCAACGAGAACGAACTTCGTTCCAGGGTAGTTATTTGCTGACGCTGCAACGGCATCGTTCCACATATATCCAACGGCGATAATTAAATCGAAGTTCTGATTAGCGAAGTATTCAAGCCTTTCCTGATAGGTGGTGGTAGTGGTATCAATGTTATAATCACATTCGAGGCTGAAGTCCGTTTTTGCCTTTTCGAGACCGGTTTTACAGCTTTGAAGGAATGCACCATCATCGAAGGTGATACCCTGAGCCAGCATCGCTACCCTTATTTTTTGGTGTGATGTATTGTCTTCTTTCTTGCAGGAAGGTATGACCCACAGGGCTCCAATTATTAGCATGAAAAGATAGCCTGAGGGTTTAAACATTCGAAATAAATTTCCGGCAAAAGTACAAAAAGAGGTGAGAAGAAAGCAAGTGACCAGTGACAAATGAGAAAGGAGGATTAACGAATAATAGAAAGGGCTCAGGCTTTTGAATTGAATTATCTGTCAAAGGAAGTGAAACAGGCAAAAAATTATATATATCTTTGTTTGCATATACTCTTCACTTGTTCAATTCAAACTGCGACCAACCCCAAAGCGCTGCACGGTAAACAATGATGTCCAACCAGACCATCCTTTTTTTCTTTGTAACAGTTGTTGCTGTCATCTTTTTGTCGGGATACCTGGTAAAGATTTACCGGATTAACAGTGCAAAGAATAAGACATCTAAACCACAGGGAGCCAGGAAAATAGATCTGGATTTGAAGGGAGATATCTTCGAGCTTGACAAACTGGCCGTTATTCTTGAAGACCTTGTGCGTTATCAGGTTCCTGTTAAAACCATTCTTGATCTGAATATTATACTGGAGGAGGTTTATACCAGCATTGTCAACCATCAGGAAGAGGGCCAGCCTGACAGGAAGGTTCACATTGCGTTAACGTTGGAGCCTGGCCAGATCGTGGCATGCATCAGGGACAGCAATGAAGAATTTAATCCTACGGTGATGCCCCGGATCGATTTGAATGCTCCCATCGAGGAAATTTCCTTCCAGGGACTTGGCTTTCACATGGTCAGACACCTGGCCAGCCATTTACATTATCAAAGACTGGAGGATCAGAACATCCTGACCATCAAAAAAACTTACACCTCCTGATGAAAAGGTTGAAATTTTTAGAGGCACTATTGCGGTGGAAATGGTATCCTGATATTTTGAGGATTCCGTTCTTTATAGGATCTGTTTACCTGTTGTATGTATTGTTATTCGGAGATCAGACTGAAGGCAGGAATATCGGCTTATCGGTGATTTGGGTGCTGCTCTGGTCCATGTTACCCATTGCGTTTGTTTTACTGGGCCGTATCTGGTGCGGGATATGCCCGTTCAGTACGGCAGGCGACCTGGTACAAAAAATGGTTGGCAATGACATCCATCCGCCACTGTTTCTCAAAAAATGGGGTGCGTGGTTTGCCTATGCATTTTTCATCGTGATCCTGATCATTGAGGCTTTGGTGCATATGCCAAATTCTACCGCGGCAACCAGTATCTTATTACTGGCTATTTTCACGATGGCTATGATCTCGGGAGCCTTTTTCCGGCGGCGGACCTGGTGCCGCTACTTATGTCCCATGGGTGTTGGGGGTGGCGTTTTTTCAAGGCTCAGAATCATAAAGCTAAGTAAAGACAATGCCATCTGCAATGATTGTAAAAATTTTGAATGCCTCCAGGGCTCTGAAAAATCAAAAGGGTGCCCCATGGGCCTGTGTATAAAAAAGCATGATTTGGATGCTGATTGCATTTCATGCGGAAATTGTCTGAAAAACTGCCCCAATGATTCCCCGCGTATTCAATTGCGTTCTCCTGTTAAGGGATTCCTGTCGAATGTAAAACTGAACCAGGCAGAGTCGGCATTCGCCAGCAGTTTTATCGGGTTTTCGATTGCTTTATACCTGGTTAAGGATTACCTGGTTCAAGTAAACCGGGCTGTCGGGTTAGGAGAGCCTTTATGGAATGAACTCCTGGTCATCATCGTTTTCACCGGGCTGTCGTTTTCACTTTTTTACATATTCAGTTACATCATCCGTCCCATCACCAGGCAATCGCAAAAGTACAACTTCAGGTTTTTCGGGTTCTTCCTGATTCCTTACATCTTTTTTGCCTTGGTTAACCTGACTGCCATCCATGGGGTATCCCTGCACGGGATGACCCTTTTTTACAATGTAAAAATGTTGCTGGGCCTGCCGCTGCAAGGGCCCCTTTTCCACCATCACCCCCTCATCAGCGCCCAGGCCAAGCATATCATCCAGGGGATGGGGATCCTGGCCGGAAGCATCATCTCCATTATTTTTTGTTTGCAGGAATTGCAGAAGGTTCTTAACAACAGGCAGCGGAATAAGACTATAGCTGTCTTCAGTGTTTTTCTGGTGGGGTTAACGGGGTTGAGTCTTTACCTGTTTATGTTTCTTTAGGAGATAAAAACAGGTGACAGGTGACACGTTACGCGTGAAATGAGGTTTTTATTTACGGCATTTGATGATATAGGCTTTCTTGAATTCGTAATTTACATCACGGAATCCTGCTGATGTCAATGCATCGACAACCCGTCCGATTGAATATTTGCAAAAGATGCCATCTTTTGTAAATTTCTTCTTTGTTAAAAAATCGCTGGAAGCCATAAAAATACAGAGCAAACCGCCATCTTTGAGAAGTGTTTTTATCTTTGAAAACGGTTCATCCAAATTAATCCAGAAATAAATCACATTCGTACAGAAAATGATATCAAATTGATTTAAAATCATTTCAGTTGTTAAAAAATCTCCATGATGTAATTCGGCCTTACCGTTAGTAATGTGTTTTTTATTCTTTTTACTGGCCAGTTTGTACATAAGGTCGGAAAAATCAATTCCAGATACAAAACAGTCATAATCTGATACTATTTTGTCAATACCAACGCCAAGGCCATAACCTATTTCGAGGATCCTGTCATTTGGTTTTATGCCCAGCCCAGGTATAATTTTGTTATACACCGGGATATTTCCCCGGGTCATTTTTTTAGCGATGATTCTCCCTAATAATCCTGAAGGTTTCCTGTACTGATTGCCGATCATCCGGTACATGGGTATTGTTTTTAAGGTATATAACGTTTACTATAACCAGAAACATCAGTGATGATCTGGTCTTCAAAGATAGAGATACAATGATATGCAGGGTTAAATATTGTTAATTTTGTAAAATATCAACTAAATAGCGATGAGAATTTACTTTTTTGTTTTTGTATTCGTCACATTCATTGTTTCCTGCAGCAAGAAAGATGAGCCAGCTGCTTTACCCCCTATTGCTGCTGTTTCCACCCTTGCCTGTTCTTATGCTTCTGCCACACCAGCGGCTACATTTGGCAGTGAATATACAGGCACCATTTCAGTGCCGTATACAGGTGGCAATGGTACAATTTACAATGCAGGCACCCCTATTGCATCGACCGGTGTAACTGGTCTTACCGCTACTTTGCAGGGAGGTACATTATCAACTGGTAAGGGTAACTTTACCTATATCGTAACCGGGACACCTTCGGCAACAGGATCGGCCTCTTTTGCAATTTCTTTCGGCAGCTTATCCTGTACTTTTTCTTTAACAGTTGGCGAACAACCCCTGGTCCAATATGGAACTCCGTTTACAGGTGTGCCAGATAGCCGTGATGCGGTTATTTACCAGGTAAATATGCGTGCTTTCAGCGCTGCGCGGAATTTCCAGGGCGTAATAAACCGGCTTGATTCCATTAAGGCCCTGGGTGTAAATGTTATTTACCTGATGCCGGTTTACACTGTTGGTATTTTCAAGGCGATTAATTCACCCTATTGTGTAAAAGATTATAAGGCGGTAAATACTGAATTCGGAACGCTCACCGATTTACGGAACCTGATTGACGGGGCGCATAGCCGGGGCATGGCGGTAATTCTCGACTGGGTGGCAAATCATACTTCCTGGGATAATGCATGGATCAGCAGTCATAAAGATTGGTATATTCAGGATGGTGCCGGTAATATAGTAAGTCCATCCATGGGATGGAATGATGTAGCCCAGCTTAATTTCAGCAATGCAGCCATGCGCCTGGAAATGATCAGGTGTATGAAATACTGGGTTTATACGGCCAATTGCGATGGATTCAGATGCGATTATGCCGATGGCCCGCCCAATGATTTCTGGATACAGGCAATTGATACTTTAAGAAACATAAGAACCCATAGTTTACTTATGCTTGCTGAATCAAATAATACATCAAAATATGCAGCAGGATTTGATTATATTTTTGGTTTTAATTTTTATTCTAAATTTAAATCGATTTTCAACAATAATGTGTCCGTTCAAACTATCGACAATATAAATAGTTCAGATTACAATGGTGTATTAAACAGTCAGCAACAAGTAGTGAGATATTTAACCAATCATGATGTAAACAGTTCGGAGGGAACCACACTTGATTTATTCGGCGGAAGTTCCGGCTCGATGGCAGCTTTTGTGGTTACCGCCTGCATGAAAGGTGTTCCGATGATTTACAATGGCCAGGAGGCAGGAACAACTTATCGATTGTATTTTCTGACATTGGGAACTACAATCAACTGGAATCAGAATCCACCCATGGTGGAGGAATACAAAAAAATAATAGCTTTCAGAAACAGCAGTGTGCCTATAAGAAGAGGCCAGTTAACATCGTATAGCAATACAAATGTTTGTGCTTTTACCAAAGAGCAGGGAGCTGAAAAGGTCTTTATAGCATCAAACTTAAGAAATACCAATATCAGCTATACATTGCCTGCCAGTGTGGCTAATTCAACCTGGACGGATGCCATGAGCGGCGCTACGGTTTCCTTAACAAATCAGCTAAACCTGGCGCCCTATAGTTTTCGGATTTATAAGAAATAAGCACACGAAAGCGGCACCCAGATAAAACAAATAATTGAAAAAAAAAGATGAAAACGAAAAATTGGATTATGCAGATCGTTTCCCTGATCCTTATTTTACAGCTTTTTACCAGTTGCTCAAACACTGGATACCCAACTTGCGATACGTTGGACAGGCTGAACTGGTCGGAGCGGAACTACAAGGTGCTGAACAATATGATCAACGATTATGGTATCGGCGGGAAGTACTACGATGCAAACGAAGTTCCCTATATTGTGCTGGATTGGGATCAGACATGCGCCCATTTTGATGTGGAGGAGGCCCTGATGCGATACCAGTTATTCAGCCTGCATTTTAAGTTTTCGGAAGATCAATTTAAAAGCATACTCAAAGACACCATAAACGGGGTAACCAAATTGTCGGAAAAGTTCAATAACATCAGGCTGGCCGATATCAACGCTGACCTGGTGAATGACTATCAATTTATCAGGGATCATTATCAGGGATTTAATGGAAAGATGACACTTGAAGCAATCAAACTGACGCCACAGTATAACGACTTCATCGTTAAGTTGCTGTTTCTGGATGAGGGATATCTCGACACACCGGGCATCGGTATGGATCATGCCTATTTATGGGAGCTTTATCTGTTAACCGGCTTTACCATTGATGAAGTAAAAGCGATCGCCCGGGAGGCTATCTCGTACGAACTCGCAAACCAGATTGGCAGTCACACCCTGCATTCACCTCCCGGGTTAAAAACCAAAGCTGGAGTGGTGAGTTATTCATTTAATTCCGGTCTGCGTGTATTTCCCGAGATGCAGAATTTTATTTCAACCTGCCGTGGCCGTGGCATCGAGGTGTATATCGTATCGGCAAGTTATAAGCCGGTTGTTGAAGTGTTTTCGGGGGTGGGGACTTTCGGCTATAATCTGGCCCCTGAAAATGTAATCGGGATGGAACTTGCCACCGATGCGGACGGTAAAATAATTTCAGAGTATAAAGCCGGCTGGGTTAAAACGGTACGCGGAGGAAAGGTCGAGGCCATTAACAGGGCTATAAAAACGCTGCCCGGCAAAAACCACGATCCTTTATTTGCAGCTGGTGACAGTGATGGGGACATTGAAATGCTTACACAGTTTAAGGACATGAAACTTAGCTTGATCTGGAACAGGGCGAAAGGCGGGGAAGTCGGCAAACTCAGTAAACAAGCCGTCGATGAGATGGAAAGCTCCAGCCCAAGGTTTATCCTGCAGGGCCGCGATGAAAATATCGGGATGGTGAGGCCTTCATCGGAATCGATACTTCTTGGAAAAACAGCACCGGTATTATTAAGACCATAGGTTTAAAAATCGGGGCTGGGAACAAATACGATTACCTCTGGTAGGGATAATTGCCCGGTTTAACCAGTTTATATTGGTATTTGTATTTTTCCGCAAGGATTCGTGAATTTAACCGCATTTGACAACAGGTTCCTTATTACGGTTTTATACATGTTCACGTCTGCTGTCAGGATAAGGTGCCCGCTTTTTTCCGAACATGTTATCGTGATCTGTTTGGTGTTTGCACTTTCAATGAGGTTCCCGATAATTTCATTACAGGTTTCATAAAAAAGGATCTTTTCGGGCACGAAAGGCAGTTTCCCGGTTTGCAGATTTGCCCACATCAGGATATCTTCCAGCAGTTTGAAGGTTTGTGAAAAGATCCGGTGAATGATGCTAACCTGTTTAACAATAATGTCTTTGTCGAATTCATTCAGATTTTCCAGCAATAATTCTGAAAATCCGAGCAATGTGTTGAAGAGTTTTTCCCCTTCTTCGGCAATCTCTTTGGCTTGCATCAGCGCTTCGTTGGTAATGACCAGTTCTTCATTGATGGTGGCAAGTTCGGTGGTTCGCTCTGCCACCTTCATTTCAAGGTTATTGACCAGCAACGCATTTTCGATGGAGATCACAGCCTGCGAAACGATGATCTGTAAGACTTCCAGCCTCTCTTCAGAAAATGCATGAGGAAGAAGGTTGTTTTCGAAACATAACAGTCCGATCAGATTACCCTGTGAAAGCAAAGGCTGGCATAACAATGATCTGATATCATGGCTACCGATAAAGGAGTCTGTTTTGAAATCGCTGTCAAAACTGGCATTTCCTAATACAATACTCTGCCTGGTCCGGCTCACGAAATGAACGATACCTTGTGAGAGTTTCCCGCTATTGCCGATGGGCTCAGATACCTGTACCCTGACCTCTTCATTTTTAGCGTTCATCTCGGCTTCAATGAACAGAAGGCCATTTCTTTCTAAAATCAGGAATCCGCGTTCTGCTCCTGCATATTCTATAGCAAGGATCATCAGTTTTTTCAGCAGATCAGGCAACCTGATCTCACCTGAAAGCACCTGTGAGACTTCGAATATTCCGGATCATTTTTATCTTTTATCAACACCAGTAAGGCAATTGTCTCGGTGAATTTAAAAAACGGTATGTGATAGGTGGAAGTTGCGCCAGCCAGGTTTTCGTTGCCCTTATTGATGTATTCCAGCGTATGTTCGTACTTTTCAAAAACCAGACCCAGAAACGATTTAAATGTATAAAAAACAAAAAGGGCGGTCATCCCCCGGGTCTGTAAATCGTCTGCACTGATCTGCCGCTCATTGAAGTTTTCGCCGAACAACAGATCCTGTTCCTCCTCCTTTGATATAAAATTTTCGAAGACCTGATGATAAATCTGCAGCAGGATGTAATGCAGCGAATTCTCCTGGTGGAGACCGGTTAGTTTCGACATGTTATAATCGAGTTCGCTGCATAGGAACCCAAGGGGTTTACCGGCAAAGAAAGAATAGTAACAATAACCATGTATGCAGTCGACGGCATAAGGGATGTCCCCCGATTCCAGCCCGATTTGATGAGCCTCTTTGAGAAAAGGTATTCCCGTGATGATATGCTGTTTCCAGTGCGCGATCAGGTTGTAGAAAATGACCGTAGTTTGTGACGTGAACTCCCTGTATCCTGTTTTCTCCACTAATTTGGTGGCAAGCATTCCGAACCGGAATCCCTTTTCGTAATCATTGGCCATGGCACACAGAACCAGCCCATACACTGCATATCCCGGGATTGAATGGGGTGCATTCCCGTATTTCACAGATAATTCAACACTTGTAGCAGCCAGCAGGGGAAAATACTGGGGTGCAACGAAATAGATGCCGTGGAGGAGGCTTGAGATGATTCTCAGGGTCTCGATCTTTTCACGGTCCTCCATATTGGGCAAGGCGATCAAATCATCAAAATTTTTCTCCTTCAGCAATGCTTCAATGTTGAGCAATGCGAATTGAATATCTTCAGGGGTTACATCTGCCGGATAAACAATGCCCAGCATTTTCAGTGTTTCGAAAGAGAATTTAACAGCTTCTGCCGGGTTGTTTACGGAATAGCAGGAGAGAATCCTGAGGTGGCTGATCTTTACCTTATCAAGGACATCCCCGACATGTTGGCTTGCGGATTCGATAAAGAAATCCATGCTGGCCTGGTCTCCCGAAAGCAGCGAAGATTCAATGAGCGAGTAGAAAACATCGAAGGCGAGGGAATAGTTATCTGTCCACGAACCGGCTGGAAGCAGCTCTTTTGCAGTTCTGAAGAACATCAATGCATCGGAATAGGCCACCGATTTTTTTGCCTTGATCCCGGCCCTGAGGTTTAGCCGGGCCAGCTGAAATTTTTCTGTGGTTGTTTGAGTGTCAATTTCCTTCATATTCCAGGTCCATCTGTTTGTCATGGAATCGAACGAAATGATTTTGGTATGGTAGAGGGAGGTCAAAAACTGCTTGAAATAAAACGGATTGCCCTCGGTTTTTTTCAAACATAATTTAGCCAGTGGGTTGGCTTCTTCTTCAGTGCATTTCAGGGTGTTGGCAATTATTCCAGCCATGTGCCGCTCCTCCAGTGGTTTCAGAAGGATGGATTGGATCGCCCCTGATTTTTTATCAAGTCTGTTCAGAGCCTGTATCAGCGGATGATGAAGATCGACCTCGTTGTCGCGGTACGCTCCTATCATCAGGATATGCTTGTTTCCCGGAGTCGTAATGATCATCTCCAGCAGGTTCAGTGTTGCCTGGTCGATCCATTGAATGTCATCCAGAAATATCACCAGGGGATTCTCTTTCTGTGTAAAGACCTCAACAAATCGTTCAAGAACAAAGTGAAAACGATTCTGTGTTTCGGTGGGTCCCAGCTCCTTCACGAGGGGTTGTTTACCAATAATCAGTTCAAGGCCGGGTAAAACGTCGACCATAACCTGACCGTTAACAGTCAAGGCTGTTTCCAGCTTTGATCTCCAAGCACCCAGGCTGGCAGGGCTTTCGGTAAGCAGCCTGGTAATCAACCAGTTGAATGCCTGGATCAGCGATGAAAAAGGCGTATTCCGCTTGTATTGCTCGCATTTCCCAGAAACGAAATAACCTCTTTTTTCGAGGAGTTTATCGCGAAACTGGTTCACCAGTAAGGTTTTTCCGATTCCCGGGGGACCTGTGATCAGCAGGAGTTCTGCCGGCCGGTCCACGATCCGGTCAATGGCGTCTGACAAAAATTCTGTCTCCTTTTCTCTTCCGAAGAGTTTTTGATAGATTTCGAAACGACCTGAAAAATCATTTTCCCCGATGAGGAAACGGAGTTGCGATGAATTTTTTGGATCAGCCAGGAATGCAAGACATTTTCAAGATCATGTTTTAATCCATTCGCGGATTGATACCGGTCCTCCGCATTTTTCGACAACAGTTTCATGACGATTTCCGAGACCACCACTGGTATTGAGGAGTTAGCCGTGTGCGGAGCCACGGGAGTCAGGGCAACAATGGCATGGATGAGCTCAAAATCATCGGAACAGTTATAGGGAAGCTACCCGGTAAGCTGCTGGTACAGGTAAATGCCAAATAAATAAAGGTCAGTCCGGTAATCTACCTGACGGTTGATCCTACCTGTTTGCTCAGGTGATGTAAATTGCGAATAGATCAGTCCCGTTTTGATATTTTGTTCCGGCAACCCTTCGTCCCCTTCCAGGTTTATAGTGTCGGAGCAGAGATTCCCATAATACTCATTCCGATGATGAATCGGGGCGAGCCGTTCACAAAGCCCAATTGCCGACCTAAGGATGTTGAATATTTCCATTTGATCTATTTATACTAAAAACGGGATAAATATGAAAGATTTTATTATCCATGTCCAATTGTGCAAAAAAGAATTCATGCGGTGTTTATGAAAGCCTCAGTTAAATCATCTAATACGACAATTGGGCTTCTCACCGGATTGAAATGTCAGGCTGTGAGCCACTGGATTCAAGTATATCAATCCGGTGGATTTGATTCTCTATGCCAGTTTAATTACGGCACCAATAAAAGCCAGTTGGAAAACCATTCCGTTAGCATATTACAATCCTTCACCGAACGACCGCCAATGAGTTCTTGTGAAGCAAAATCGCGTATTGAAGAACTTACAGGAATCAGCCGTAGCCCATCACAAGTTCGCACATTCATGAAAAAACACGGACTACATTACATCAAAACAGAACATATGCCAGCTAAAGCAGATATTGAAAAACAACAGCAATGGGTAAAATCAATTTTAGGCCCTACTATTGAAGAAGCCCGAAACGGAGAATGTCATTTGTTATTTATGGATGCTGCTCATTTTATCTGACAACCTTTTATTTGTGCTTTGTGGTGCGTAACACGGTTGTTTATCAAAGCGGCTTCAGGACTTAACAGGATCAACGTTTTGGGAGTTGCAGATGCGATTATAAAAGAAGTAATCACATATTGCAATACCACATGTATCGGCGCTGAAACAATTGTTGCTTTTTTCAAACAACTCAAAGAACATTATCGGAATTTGCCATTGAAAATCGTTTTGGATATTGACACTCATCCAGATAAGTCAACACCAGCAATTGGACATGACTTAAATACAATTGATTTTCTTTACCGAACTCTGACAATAACAGATGTTGATATTTATAGATTGAGTCCACTCCGAAAAGTCCGATCAACTGGATCCTGAGCGGAGTCGAAGGATGCAAACACCTGATAATAAGGACACTTCGACTTCGCTCAGGGTCCGGTTTTCCGTTAAATTGCCTTTTCGGAGTAGACTCTTGATTTAATTCTTCAGATGGAAAAATAAAAAACGCCACATAATCCCCTTCTTTTCGTAAATAAGGTTCCCCAGTTTGTCGCCTAAAACGCCAAAGCCTTTTTTGATCTTGGTTGAACTTGTTTTTAGTAAGATGTTATGATCTTTTAAATTTTTATCTGGCGGCACATTTAAAATTGTAAATCACCATTGACATCATGACTCGAAACGCCTGGAATAATTTTTTAAGTAAAACAAATGATAATAGACTGAATGCAAATCCTGATTTGATCGTGGATGCGTTTTGGAGAGATTATATAAGAAGGAAGGGTGAAACTTTGCAGGCATTTTTTTATAGTATAAAACCAACTTTTTTGTCATAACTTCGTATTTAATAAAAAAAAATCTATGAAAAAATTGGACTTCAGCTTTTTAACAAGCAAATTGTTTCTGTCAGGAATGATTACAGGGATTTTAATCTCTGTTCTTGCTTTCACCCTGATCATGATGCCAAAGTTTCCGGCTCAGGACAACGGGAAAATAAAAGGTACAATGGCCGGAACTACCTATGCGCCAGTGGTAGGCGATTTAGGCCTCATACAGAGTGTCGGCACTCAATGCAATGCTGATTACAGTGATGTTGTTTTTTACAATGACCCCGACCAAACCGTGTTCAGGTGTCATTCAGCTCCAGCCTCACCTGGTGCACAAGTGCAGGTTATATCTGTTAACGGCGGGCAATTCTGTTCCGGGGGTGGCATTGTTCTGTCAGTGATCCCTGTTGGCAACTGAGTTCCGAAATTCCGGGCACTCCAGTTATTGGTTGATTAGATCAATCGGTACAAAGAACTTTTGGCCGAATGAATAGGGGGGCTTTAACTAAAAGCACTTTTCGGCAAAACAATATTTTGTTGGAAATGATTTCATGGTTCTGCAATTGCTCCTATAGCAACAACTGAAGCCACATTCGAGGACATCAGCACAGTTGTTATTTATTTTGCCATCCTTGCTCTCTCAATGCCACTGGAAGCCGGTTTCAGTGATGTTGCCCCTGTTGCAAACATCGATATGACACACCTGACCCCATCGTGATCACGAAGTTCTGCCTGAAATATTCAACCCCTTGAAATCCGACAATTTTTGCTTGTATGATTGTATGATGTCCAAATAATTCTGTAAGTTTGATCAGAAATATTACCAACGCTGCATTATGGAAAAACTGATCTGCGTCAAAGAAACCCCGTTAAAAGGAAAGGGGATCTTTGCGCTCCGCGACATCCGCAAGGATGAAATAATCTCGACCTTCACCGGGCCCCGTGTCAGGATTGAACGACTGGATGACTTTCCGCCCGAGGTGGTTGATCACCTTTTCAATGTGGGGATCGATGAGTACCTCGTAGCACGGGAACCGGAAGTGAGGACAAACCATTCCTGCGATCCCAATGCCGGAATCGTTCATGATGTCTGCCTCATCGCCATGCGCGACATTCCAAAGGATGAAGAGATCACCTTCGACTATTCGGTGATCATTGCCGATGACTGGGTACTGGAGTGCCGCTGCGGATCGCCGCTGTGCAGGAAGATCATCGGGAAGTACAGGGACCTGCCTTCGGAAATAAAAGAGAAGTACGGGGACTATTCCCCGGAGTGGATCAAAAATGGATGATGGACGATGAAGCGAATTTTCGTCCTGATATGTTTAATATTGGTCATTCCGGGAATAGGCTTTTCCCGGAATGAACCAATGATTAACCCGGAGTTCTGGCTTGAAAAACAGCCGGAGTTTCTGCTTGGTTTCCTGCTGCTCGTCATTGGTGTTTTGACCAGCCTGGTCTTTCTGCTTAAGCGTAAATCATCTGAACTATACCTTCTTTATCTCGCGGTTTTTATTGTTGGATATGGCGCCCGGGTTGTTGCCGATAACGAGCTGCTGCGTATGTCGGTGGATGTTCCGAAGGATTTCTGGGAATACATCAATGCAACAGCCACCAATATTCTGCCTGTAGTCTTTATCCTTTTCCTGCAGTCATTCATCGGCTGGGGCTGGAAACGATCTGTGTTCTGGCTTCTGCTGGTTTGGATTGCCTATGGAGTCACAGCAATCACCCTCGGGATCTTTACCGGCACTCCACATTTTGTCGACGGGTCCATCAATGATATTTTAGTGATCCTGATCATCGTGGTTCTGGGTTTCAACAGGTATCTCGCCCGGGGTAGACCCACCCCGGAGGGAAGGATCATCGAAATCGGATTGTTTGTTTTCATTCTTGCGGTTTTGTATAATAACCTGGTATCCGACGATTTTTTCCCCAAAGGAACCACTGTTGAACAAATCGCTTTTCTCTTTTTTGTGTGCTGTATGATCTATGCCGCCATCCAGCGCAGCACTAATACCGAGCGCGAATACCATGCAATTCTCCATGACCTTGAAACTGCCCGGCAGATCCAGCTTGCAATTCTACCACAATCGTTGCCCGTTTCATCCTCCTGTACAATTTTCCCGACCTATATTCCCATGACTCAAATTGGTGGCGATTTTTATACTTTTCACCAGGTCGATGATAAGCATTTGGGCATTCTGGTTGCTGACATATCCGGACATGGCATACCTGCGGCGCTGCTGGCCTCCATGATCAAAGTGGCCTTTAACTCACTTGTCGCCCATGCCGATCGCCCTGCATTATTGCTCGAATCGGTGAACCAGGCACTCACCGGACAAATGGACAATGAATTTATTACTACTGCTTACCTCTGGTTCAACTTTGCCGATATGACCATACATCATGCATCGGCAGGACATCCGGCCCCCATCTTGATCCGCAATGGAAAAGCAGACGACAAATCATTCATTGCCAAAGGCATCCCAATCGGCATTTATGAGAATACCACCTATAACAATGAAACAATTGAGATCTCACATGGAGACCGGATCATAATCTATACGGATGGATTGACCGAAGTATCCAATCCCCGGGGAGAATTATACGGGAAAGAGCGATTGTTGGCTGGATTGACAGACAACAGGCATCTTCCGGTAGAAAAAATCTCAGACCACATCCTTGGGAAAGTATCAACATGGTCGGGCAGGAGTAAATCAGAAAGCCTGGATGATGATGTCACCGTTATCGTCATCGATGTGAGTTGACAAACATCATCTGCAATGGGTAGCCCTTTTTCATTCATTTATTTTTATGCACAGAACTTTATTATCAACCCACCATTGGTCTCAAATGCGGTTGCTTTCATTCCACAAAATACAGGTTTCGGTTCCATGGTTCAAAAATTCAGCGCCGGAATAATCCCATGCATGTCAGCGTGAATAAAAACTACTTATTTGCGCAGAAATTTGTCAGCCCTGTTCCGGGCATTTGCCCGTATATTGCCGGGCTTGATCAACTTCAACCAGGATATTCCCGTACCGGTCTGTGGATTCGGGATCGGCAATGCACGAATCGGGAACATTGCCTGCCTCCGGGCTTTCCCACAGGAATTTATAGGTTTGATGATCCAAATTTGAGTCTGCTCCGAAAATTCAATTTAACGGAAAACCGGACACTGAGCGAAGTCGAAGTGTCATTATTAACAGGTGTTTGCATCCTTCGACTCCACTCAGGATCCAATTGATCGGACTTTTCGGAGTGGGCTCAAATTTGTCATTTTAATCTAAATGTTCTCTGATTGGGAACTTTGATTTGTTATTTTCCTGTCACATCTGTTCGTCTCGTTCCTTCATCACGTGTCACGTTTTTCCATCAAGTTTCTACTATCAGAAATTGCAACTTTCAGAATCCGCGGGTTCAATGAAGTACCGGCGGGGTAAACCCGGGGCCCAATGATGCCATCATCCCTGCAAAGCGGATGAGTTCCGGTTCGCTCCAGTACGGGCCGACGATCTGTATGCCGATGGGCAGGTTCCCGGGGCTCATGCCAAAGGGTATGCTGATGGCCGGGTGTCCCGAGGCATTCGGACCCGCATGTTTCCTTTGCCCTCAACGTAGTAATCCTGGGCGGTAAAAAACAGGCCCGGGAACATGGAGATCTTCCCGTACCAAACGAACGAGGGTTTGCGGGTCGTAACAAGGTATTCGCCTTTTGCCGGCATGAATTTCCTGTCCTTCCCGGGTTTGAATTTCCCCGAATGTGTATCCTGGCGAAGTTGATCCGTTTCATGCTTGTCAGCCCTGAAACTCTGATATATCGGGCAACAGGCGGAGGAAGATCTATTAAAAGTACACCCAAACCGAAATACTTACAAATAATCCATGTATTTTAACCTGAAATTAATTTTAGCCTGATAATTATTGACATGAAGGCAGCTCTTCACTATTTTTGCACAAATACTTGTCCCATGAAAAAGATTTTTAACCTGCTTGCACTTTTGCTCGCATTTCAAGGTGTCTCTGCACAGGCAGACGAACCGGAAAAGGTTCTCATGAAACCTGCCTTACTGGTCATCGATGTCCAAAAACAATACCTGCCCCTGATGTCCAAAGAAGACCAGGACAGAGCCCTCGAAATGATGAACTGGTCTGTCTGGCTCTTCAGGCAATATGGATTACCTGTAATACGAATTTACAACACCAGTGAGAAGTGGGGCCCAAAACCTGGTGAGCCCGGTTTTGAATTCCACGACTCACTGAAAATCGAACAATCAGACCCGAAAGTGATTAAAACCTACGCGAGTGCATTCAACAAGACAGCGCTCAACAACCTGCTCAAAGAGAAAGGCATCAATACGCTGTTCCTGTGCGGACTGAGTTCTGTCGGATGCGTCCTGGCAACATACATGGATGCCGCCAACTATGACTATGAGGTTTTTCTCATCAAGGACGCTATCATCAGCCATGATGCCCAGTATACCAACCAGGTTGAAACCATTTTTAATGCCCTGGATCTGAATACGATCAACTACATGTTCAAGATCCGGAAAGAATGATGCTGCATGAGCAACCTCAGGCTGGAGCGATGTCAATTAGAAAGTGTCTGAAAATTGAAACTCAAGCGACAGCCGCAGTTGCGGTGCAATATCTGCAGTTGACAAAAAAGGAATTTCAGGGTAATGCGGCAGTTCCCCTACCCACAACCACCAACTTCATCAGCCCTGCATCATGGTCAACCGACCTATCTTTACCCAGCCCCGAAATAACCGACATCCTGTTCATGGCATCACGCATCTGGCTGTCATAGACCGGGTTTTCAGGCAGGAAATGAAAGACCGGGGCGCTCCCGGCTTTATGATTGCGAATTACTGCCGGCACCATTCCCGGTCTGTTTACCTCCGGTTTCTCCAGCCAAACGGTATCCCTCAGCCTGACAGGCCTATCCACATATACCGTATCGGCAACAGCCAACATGACGGGCATCCGGTAGCTCTGCAGGAACAGATACAACACCAGGAAAAGGAGAACCGAAGCCGCAAGACCCGCCTGGTAAAGCGGGATGCGGTAGCTGAAAAAACGCGAAAGGGTCCCGGGGACGGTGGCGGGCGGGGACTTTTCAACCGGCCTGAATGTTTGCATCAGGCTGTTTTTTACTGCAGGATCGGGAATGACCGGGAGCTCTCCCCTGCTTCTCCATTGCCGGGCAACCAATACCGATTCCCTGAAGAGGGCGTAGTCCTCCTCTGTTATGAATTGTAAAACCAGGTCTCTCTCCCGGCTCGACAATTCTTCAAACGTTTTCTGCCCGAGCAGGCGGTCGAAACCGGGCAGGGCACCAAAAATATTCTCTTCCATCATTTAATTGATCATCGGGTTAAACACTTTCAGCTGCACAGAGAGGGCTTTCAGGGTGTAGAACAGCCTCGACTTGACAGTTCCTTCCGGGCATCCCATCAGTCCGGCGATTTCACTTATGGAGAGCTCCTCCCGGAAACGAAGCAGGAAGACCTCCCGGTGGGTTTCATCAAGCAGGCTGAGTTTGGCATTGAGCTCCTTTTCAAAAAGCTTCAAATCTATCTTTTCCGACCCTTCAGCCCGGCCGTGCAAATCAGGGAAACCGCTAAGCCGGTAATCTTCCCGCACCTTGAAGCTCCGGTACTCATTCCTGCACATGTTCATGGCAATGGAATAGAGCCAGGGCCTGAAACTCCTGCCCGGTGTAAATTTTTCGGGGTCATTGAGCAGTTTGAGAAAAAGATCATGCAGAAAATCCTGGGCTTTGGCTTCATCCTGCCCCAGCCTGCTATAAAAGAAGTTTACCATCTCCCCGGCATAGCGGTCGTATAGCACGGAGAATGCTTCGCGTTCCTTGTCACGGAGACGAAGCATTAGCTCCTCGTCACTTTCGTTTTCGTACCTGTTCAGTAAACGGCTCATCGGCCCGGCTATTCACAGTTAATATATTCCTTCATCGCCTCTTCGTTACCGGCTTTGACGGCAACCGAGGTGATCAGCTGTCTCACCCTGGCCAGTTTTTCACTCTCCCCCGACAGCCGGTAGTGGCTGCACAACTTGACCAGGGAGGGCAGGTAGCCGGTGTTCATCTGGGCCACCACGGCGGCTGACGGATCAGATGCGAAACCCACCTTCAGGTAGTCGAGCAGGTAGTCGTTTTCGAAATGACGGCGGATCACCCCAAGATTGTCAAACTCCTTTTTCTGATAACGCATGGCCAGCCCCGAAAGGTATAAATCTTTCTGAAGATCCGTATCGAGATAATACCGGGTGTCGGTAGTGAGGGCGAGATAAACAGGGCGTTTTGCCTTTGTAAAGACCTGGGCAAGGATAGCCTTCCTGAGGGCGGAGAGGGAATCCTGGCCCGTATAATTCTCAGCTTTGAACTGAATTTCGGGTATCTGCAGCTCGCCGAAGATCTTTTTGCGATAATCCTCATTTGTCAGCAGGAACGTATTGAGTACCGCCACACCGGGCTTCATTCCAAGCACATCCTGCAACACCCACAAGGGGAAAGTATCGTTGTCACCCGCCGTAACGATGATGGCATCATCATCGAGCGTTTGCAGTACATTGTAGTTGTAGTTAAGGATACCGGCTGAGATGTCATTGCTCTGGAACCATTGTTTGCTATACTCCCTGCGCTTTTCAACGTTTCTTTTCACCTCGTACCACAGCACCATTTCGTCGAGGATCTCTTCCCGGCCACCACCCAGGTCCCAGGCCCTGAAAAGTTCCTTTTCATAATCAGGATAGTCGATGGAGTTGTTGTACAGCTTGATGTAGATCGATTCAAAGGTGCCCGGCACCGCCTTTTCGGCCATGCTAACGATCTCGGAGAGATCTTTGAAATATTCACCCCGGGCAGCTTCCCAGCGATCGCGGTCGGTGAGGCGGGCCATGCGGTTGGCTGTATAGTAATAGATCCAGCCGGGATCGTTTTCCGGGTCCCTGTCAAGAACCAGCTTCCAGGCTTTTGCCTGCGCCTGGTACCATTCGAACGACTGCACCTCTTTGACAATGGAGTAAACCTTTTCAGGCTGCTGGGCCACCAGGCCTCCTGCAACAAATATCGCCGCAATGAGCATAAGCGTTGATACGATTTGTTTTTTCATGATGATCAGGATATTTAGTGAATTGTTATAAAACCAATACACCCCAACCCGGAAAAGGTTCAGTTTCCTTCACGTTTTTTCCGATCAGGTTTTGATCCTTTAAATGGATGAAAAAAGTGACATTCCATTGAAATGTTTGTCATACTTTTATGCTGAAATTAAAAGCATGATCCTGAGAAAAAGCACTAAGAGGAACTTCTTATCAATATTCGCAAGGCTCAGACTGAACCAGGCACCGGGCAAAGAAATCGAGGCCGGATTGTTTTGCAGGCAAAAAAAAATCTTCACTATTTCCCTGCTGCTCCTGATGTTTTCCCATAGCTTTTGTCAGGATAAAGCAACCAAAAATCCTGTAAATGGAACAATTAATGGTCATCCCGCCTGGATCATGCAGGGAAATATTTATGAGGTGAATGTCAGGCAATATACCGAAGTTCAATTCAAATATATTTTACCAGCAACCACGATGAAAATAGCTGGAACAACGCAGACTACGGCACTTTTCCCGGTCCGGGGCATGGTCCCTTTGCAGTGTTTACGCAAACAATGGCCAAAGGAGTTCCCCTAATATACGGTGGCCAGGAAGAGCCGGTACTCAGGGGGTTGAAATTTTTCGATAAGGACCCTATGACCTTTGATAACCTTCTAAGATCTGCATTTTATTAAACCCTGAACGATTAAAAATTTATAGGTATAGGCGCTTAGGCATCCCATTTTTTGATACCTTTGAGCCATGGAAACGAGAGAAATTTTCAGCGGTGTGAACTCAATCAAATTTAATCAGCGGTTTAAAACAGATGACGATT
>Ga0247842_10003867_pt1 | contig 19538 bp, 14 predicted proteins | sample LaCruzMarch2015__3_FD_192411 | JGI IMG/M metagenome (GOLD analysis project Ga0247842, IMG submission 192411) | Freshwater microbial communities from meromictic Lake La Cruz, Castile-La Mancha, Spain - LaCruzMarch2015_19m | ecosystem: Environmental > Aquatic > Freshwater > Lake | place: Spain...
CTTGCCTGGGTTGGATTGGGATGCAAGTTGGTGACGTTGCACCTGGGCTATGCTGAACCTTTCAGAGAGCGGCTGGAACGGCATCGTAACTTGGAGAAGAAGATAGCATCGGGGCGCGGAAGGATATTCGACAGGAAGGGCAGAGAAAACGCGCTTGCCATCGATCTTCCCCTTAAAAATGTCATCGCTGACGCGCACAGCATCACGACCAACGGCCAGATCGCGGCCGTTGCCGAAAGACTAGCGCCTCTCATCAACATGAGCCGGGCTGAACTTGCGGTTCGTCTCAATCGACCTGGCAGGAGATATGAGCCGATCAAGCGCTATGTTGAGGAGGATGTAGTGCGGCGAATTCAGGCTCTACGCCTCCCTGGAATCTTCTTCAGTGATGTGATGGTCAGGCACTATCCCCAGAATGACTCGATGTGCCATGTGCTCGGATTCGTCAATCATGAGGGGGTTGGCAGCAGTGGTATCGAGCAGGTCATGAACAGGCACCTTGTGGGCCGGATGGGGCGGCTCGAAAGCAAACTGGACGGTGCGCGCCGCGAGATGTACGACCGCCGCACGGAGGATGTCGCACCGGTGAACGGGGCTGATGTCTACCTTACAATTGATCAGCATCTCCAGTATGCGGCTGAAAGATCAATCGACCGGATCTATTCCGGAGGAAAGGCGAAAGGTGCATGGACCATCATTCAGTCTGTGAAGACTGGTGAGATTCTTGCCATGGCGAGCCGGCCCTCGTTCAACCTGAATGAATTTACAAGAGCAACGGAGCAACAGCGGCTCAACCGGGCCATAGGCACGGTCTATGAGCCGGGATCGACCATGAAGGCGCTGACGCTGGCCGGCGTTCTGAACGAAGGCCTGGTGTCGCCGTCCGACAGGGTGTTTTGTGAGAATGGGGCATGGCTGCATTCAGGAAGGATACTCAACGATACTCATCCATATGGGGAGTTGACGGTGGCCGATGTATTGAAGAAATCGAGCAATATTGGAACAGCCAAAATGGCGTTGATGCTAGGGAACAAGCGGTTGGCGCACTACCTCGCAGATTTCGGCGTTGGTGCCAGGAGTGGAATCGACCTGCCTGGCGAGGAGGCTGGAATCTTCCATCCGGTGAAGGATTGGTCAGGGGTCAGTTGTTCCCGGATAGCGATAGGGCAGGGGGTTGCGGTAACTGCACTTCAGATGCTTGATGCGTATTGCACGATAGCGAACGATGGCGTGCGGATGCGCCCGCATGTTGTGAGGCGGGTGGTCGGGCCCGATGGTGCCGTTCTCTATGAGCAGAAGCCGCAGGAACTGGGAAGGCCTATCAAGCGCGAAACCGCTCTTCTCATGCAAAAGCTGCTTGCCCGGGTGACCGAGGATGGCGGAACAGGTGTCAAGGGGCGGGTTGCAGGATACACGGTTGCCGGAAAGACAGGAACAGCGCAGAAAGCCGTGGCCGGCGGCTATTCATCAACCGCTTATGTTGCGTCATTTGTGGGATTCCTACCGGCGGAACGGCCTGAAATCGGGGTTATTGTGGTGGTGGATGAGCCACAGTCATCGCACATGGGCGGTGTAGTTGCGGCACCGGCGTTTAGTGAAATTGCAGGACTGGCGGTGCGGTACCTCGATATAGAGCCATTCAAACAGGAATACCAGATGGCGGCGAACGGACGGCGATGAAACTCGAAAGAATTCTTAGGACAGTAGACCATGTGCGGGTAAGCGGGCCGGTAAACCGCGAGATTACCGGGATTGCGTACGATTCGCGGCAGGTCCAGCAGGGCAGTATCTTCATTGCCCTTCCGGGTGAACGGCGGGACGGACGGAACTTCATAGGCGACGCAATCAACCGTGGTGCTGCGGCGATCGTGTCGGAACCTGAGGATATTAAAACCGCCGACGTGGCGCATGTTGAGGTCAAGCATGCCCGCATCGCATTTGCTGAGATAGCGTCTGCATTCCACAACGATCCGTCCGGCAAGCTCCAGATGGTTGGTGTTACCGGGACCAACGGCAAGACCACGATCGCCTTCATCGTAAAGGATATTCTCCGGGCGGACAACAGAACTCCTGGAATGCTGGGCACCGTCCGGTATGAAATCGGTTCCAGGGTCATTCCTGCGTCACGGACGACCCCGGAGGCCTCTGATTTGCACGGGATGCTGGCCGAGATGGTAGCAGTGGGGTGTAAGAGCGCCGTGATCGAGGTTTCATCACATTCCCTCATACAACACAGGGTGTGGGGCGTGGCCTTTGATGTTGGTGTGTTCACTAATCTGACCCCGGAACATCTTGATTACCACAAGACTATGGAGGACTACTTTGCCGCGAAGTGCATACTGTTCCGCGAACTTGGTTACCGTAATAGCGAGGCTGTTGGCGTGGTCAATATTGATGATCCATGGGGTCGGAAACTTTTGCATTTGCCAGGCATAGAGGTTGGCATGATCAGCTACGGCTGTGACCAAGGAGCTGAAGTTCGTGCAGAGCGGGTTCGCATTGGCAAGGGCGGCAGCAGGTTTTACCTGCGGACTCCGTGGGGAGAGGTGAATGATATATGGCTTGGACTGATGGGCCGGTATAACATCAGCAATGCACTGGCTGCTGTTGCAGCATGCGGAACACTTGGAATCAAGCCCGGTCTAATGGCGGATGTGATCGGTAAATGTCAACCGGCACCGGGCCGACTCGAGGAAATAATAACCGGGAAGGGGTTCCGGGTGTTTGTTGATTACGCTCACACCGCCGATGCCATGGAAAACGTGCTTTCGACTCTTCGTGATGCCGGGCTCAACCGAATCCTGCTTGTTTTCGGATGCGGTGGTAACCGGGACAAGACGAAACGTACTGCCATGGGATCCGTCGCTGCACGCCTGGCCGACTACTCGATTATCACAACAGATAATCCCAGGAAGGAAGATCCGATGCAGATCATTGCCCAGATCAAGGAAGGATTCCAGGGAAGAAACAATTTCGAAATAGTGGCGGACCGGGCCGATGCAATCGGTAGGGCCATCGATGCCGCAAAAGAAGGTGATGTGGTGCTTATTGCCGGGAAAGGGCACGAGGGTTTTCAGGAGTTTGCCGACACTGTTACTCCGTTTGATGACCGTCAGGTAGTCCGGAAGGCACTCGGCCTATGAGGCTGTTGTCCCGGTACTCTCACCAGAGCAAGACGCCGCCTGGATTAATCGGGGGGGCGGCCTGCGGTTTTCCAGGAGTTCTGTGCTATTGTTACAAGCTCTGTCAACACACCGGGCGATCATTTCACAGCTGCTGAAGGGACACAGTCAATGCCTGCTTTCACTGGAGAGGAACTCGAGACATGGAGCGGAGGACGATGGGAAGGATCCCGCCGCTTTGAAGCCCGCGGTGTGTCCACTGACACCCGGAACCTTGTGCCAGGCAGTCTCTACATAGCTATCAGGGGTAAGAGATTTGACGGGCACGCCTTTGTTGAGCAGGCCTTTGAGAAGGGGGCGGTGGCCGCGATGGTGAGCGATAGCTATCAAGTGCCGGCGGTGTTGGCCCGGCATGGTTTCCTTGGCGTAAAGGAAACGCTCGCCGCATTACAGAGCCTTGCAAGAGGATACAGGGCAAGCCTCAAAATCGATATCGTCGGCGTTACGGGCAGTGTCGGGAAATCAACGGTCAAGGAAATGACGGCAAATGTGCTGGGCGTGGCGGCGCCAACCGCCCGCACACGCGGCAACTGGAACAATGAGATTGGAGTGCCGCTGAGCCTGCTGGCAATGGATCGCGGGACCAGTGTTGGGGTGTTCGAGGTTGGCACAAGCCATCCGGGTGAGTTGGCACCGCTTTGCAGAATGCTTTCGCCATCGTGGGGCATCGTTACGAATGTTGGTCCGGTACACATGGAGTTCTTCGCATCAATGGATGCCATTGCGGACGAGAAGGGCCGGCTTCTTGAGTCACTGTCGGCGAACGGGACGTCAGTCCTGACGAAGGATGACGCCTTTTTCAACAAGTTGAGATCAAAGGCACCGGCCAGGGTGATAACGGTGTCAATGAAGTATGATGCAGACTACACAACGGAAAGCATTTCCGACAACGGCCAGGAGGCAGTCGTAAGGGAGAAGGCGAGCGGGGAAAGATTCAGCTTCCGGTTGCCGGTGTGCGGAGACCACAACGTCGGGAATGCGATGTTTGCCATTGCGGTGGCCAGGGGCCGGGGCATGGGGTGGGATGATATACGCCGCGGACTTGAGGCATACAGGCCGCTGCCTATGCGATGGGCTGAGGAGCATGTTTGCGGTGTTACGATTATCAATGATGCCTACAACGCGAACCCGGTGAGTATGCGCGCGGCCGTTGATACTTTTGCCCGGATGAAGACTGTGGGAAGGAAATGGCTGGTGATGGCCGGCATGCTGGAACTCGGTGCTGGTGAAAGAGAGGCGCACATTGATGTGGGTCGCCACGTTGGAAGAATGGAATGGGGTGGACTGGTGACAGTGGGGGAACGAGGGACCTGGATCGCGGCCGGGGCCAGGGAGGCCGGATTGGCTGAAAGCAGAATATACACTTGCGGTGATTGCGCGGAAGCGGCACAAGTGCTATTTCACGGGGTTTCCGCAGGTGATGCAATTCTTCTGAAAGGATCGCGGGGAACACGACTTGAGACAGTGAGGGACCAGTATGTTTTACTATCTGTATGAGATCTGGCAGAACCTGCCGGAGGCGGCCAGGGAGCACCTTTCGCCGATCAGGGTTTTCAGCTACATCACTGTTCGGGCATTCTGCTGCGCAGGTACGGCATTTCTGCTGAGTGTTATTCTCGGGCCGTGGGTTATCAGACAGCTCGTGCGTTTCAATGCTAAACAGTACGTCAGACAGCACCATGCGCCGGACCACCACCACAAGCAGGGAACTCCGACCATGGGCGGGATTCTGATCGTGGGATCGATGGTGATCTCGACCCTGCTGTGGGCAGTACCGGGGAATCTCTACGTATGCATGGCGCTTGCAACGCTTTGTTTTATGGCGGCGGTCGGGTTCTGGGATGACTACGCGAAAATCGTAGAGAAAGAATCAAAGGGTCTCAGCGCCAGGCGAAAACTCCTTCTTGAGGTAATGTGGTCGGCCTGCGTTTTCTCTATTCTCGTGTCTCTGCCGGAGACCAGGGACAATACCCTCAAGCTGATGGTGCCGTTTATGAAGCACGCGGCAATCTCGCCCATGCCTTACTTCATGGCCCTGGTCTTCCTTACGCTCATAATCGTTGGCGCCAGCAATGCCGTGAACCTGACCGACGGCCTTGATGGATTGGCGATCGGTTGCAGCGGATCCGTCGCCCTGTCATATCTAATCATGGCTTATGCAGCAGGCCACGCGGTCTTTGCCGACTATCTCCTTGTACCGTTCATTCCAGGTGCCGGTGAGCTGGCTGTCTTCTGCGGGGCCATGCTCGGCGCCTGTCTCGGTTTCTTGTGGTACAACTGTCATCCAGCGAAAGTGTTCATGGGCGACACTGGCAGTCTCGCGCTTGGTGGTGCGATAGCCATAACCGCGATCCTGATCAAGCAGGAACTTGTTCTGGTCATAGTCGGTGGTGTCTTTGTAGTTGAGGCTCTCAGCGTCATAATACAGGTGATTTCATTCAAGACGACAGGTAAACGGGTTTTCGCGATGACTCCTATTCACCACCATTTCGAGAAGAAGCAGTGGAGCGAAACACAGATCACGATCAGGTTCTGGATAGTGTCCATAATATTTGCATTGCTCGGAATACTTACACTGAAGATCAGATGACGCAATTGTCCCAATACAAAACCGCCATTGTTCTCGGTCTTGGCTCCAGCGGTGTTGCTGCCGCGAAGCTGCTGGCCGGAGAGGGTACTTCAGTCACCGTGATTGATTCAGGGGACAGCGCTGAATTGCGATCAAGGGCCGCCGGGTTGGATGCAGCCGGCGTGAAGGTTGTGTTGGGTGTCAAAATACTGCCAAATGAGGATTTCGAAGTTTGCGTTCTAAGCCCCGGCATACCAGCGGAATCGAAATGGGTTATCGAGCTTGAAGGAAGAGGAGTCGAGGTCCTTGCGGAGTTGGAGTTCGGTTGGCGCCGATGCCAGTGCCATGTGCTTGCGATAACCGGGTCGAACGGCAAGAGCACCATGGCCAAACTGTGCAAGGAGGCATTTGAAGAGCAGGGGTTCAGGACCGAGCTGGCCGGCAACTACGGATTGCCGGTTTCCGCGGTTGCGCTCAGCCGGACAAAGGTTGACTGGCTGGTTCTTGAGGTGAGTTCGTTCCAGCTTGAGAGGACTGTCCGTTTCCGGCCGGATGTTGGCGTACTGCTCAATCTCCTGCCGAACCATCTGGACAGACACGGCGATATGGCATCATATGGCCGGTTGAAGGCGCGGCTGTTCGCGAACATGCTGAGTGGCGATACCGCTGTTGTTCATGAAGACCTGGCTGTCATGGTGAAATCCATGGCGCCTGGACCTCAGACATGGACGACGTTCGGAAATTCAGGCGCAGCTGATTTTGCGTATGCGCCTGGCGGGGTTGTCTATCGCCCTGCAGGAAAAGAATTAAAGACCGGGACAGTTCCTTTTGAGGGAACCGTTTTCGACAACGAAATACTCGGATTGACAGCCGCTGCTGCTTCAGCGGCTATGGTCGCCTGTGGAGTCGCGCCGTCGTGCGTAGCCTTGGCAGCAAAAGCATTCAAACCACTGCCGCACAGGATGGAGAGAGTGGTTGAGACTGGTGGTGTTGAATTCATTGATGATTCCAAGGCGACCAACCTTGCCGGCATGGCGGCGGCCCTGCGCATCTGCAAGCGACCGGTTCGCCTTCTAGCTGGCGGAAGGCTGAAGGAAAAGGATCTCATTTCTGTAAAAGAATTGCTGGTAAAGAAAGTGGTGATGGTATACCTTTTTGGCGAAGCAAAATTTGTGCTGGATCTTGCTTGGCGTGATAGTGTAGCGTGTGTTTTGTTTGAGAGTCTCGCTGCCGCTGCGACTGCGGCATGGAAAGATTCCAGGCCCGGGGATGTGGTATTGCTTTCGCCGGCCTGCACGAGTTTTGATCAGTTCAGGAGTTTTGAGGAACGAGGCGAAAAGTTTTCGCAATTAGTAAGATCCTTCGTAACGGAGGAAAAGGAGAAGTAAGATGAGAACGGCGGCAGTAGGCGGGATGATTGTAGGCGTGCATTGTCTGGTAATCGGGTCTGTGGTCCTGATGGGCGGTTGTGGTAAGACGACGAGCACGGAGACTGCTCCGGTTGTGGAGCCGGTTGTAACAACGATGCCCCCGGCTGAGCCTGTCATTACGCCGCCAATTGTACCTCCCCCCTCTTCGGTGATTGAGACGCCAGTTCCGGCGGAGCCTGAGGCCGCGCTGCAGAAGTATGTCGTGAAGAACGGTGATTCCATTTCTCGCATTGCTCAGAAGTACGGCGTGACGGTCAAGGATATCACCCAGCTGAACAAGATCACCAACGTTAATAAGATCAAGGTTGGCCATGAATTGTCGTTGCCAGCCCATGCTAAGCTGCGGGCTGTCAAGCCGCGTATGCCCGCTAAAGCGGTTATGGCGCCGGATGGAATGAAGGTCTATACTGTTGCCAAGGGTGATTGCCTTTCGAAGATTGCGTCGCGCTGTGGCACAACCACAAAGGCGCTTCGCGAGAAGAACCAGTTGACGAGCGACAGGGTGAACGTAGGCCAGAAGCTGATTGTTCCGGCCAAGGAAAAGGAAGCAGCCCCGGCCGTGGTTCCTGATGCTGCAGTTCCGGCTGTTGCCGCACCGGCTGCGACTGATGCCGGTGTGACTCCGGCAGTAGTCCCGGTTCCTGACTCCGGTGCTGTTGCCGTGCCTGTTGCGGCGCCGGCTCCGGCTGAGGCTGCAGCCCCGGTGGCTGATTCCAAGTTCATTACTCACGATGTGAGCATTGGCGAGGATTTGGACCTGGTGTCATCAAAATACGGGATTCCAGTCGAAAAATTGATGAGTGTCAACAATCTCACGAGCAAGCAGATAACGCCTGGGATGGTTCTGAAGATTCCGCAGGCCAACTGATTGCCGCTGGGAAGCGGTCAAGCAATGCTGCCAGAGGGGCCCTTTCTCTGCCTGAGGAGCTTTTGATGTGGAGGGCTCCGAGTATACTGGTTGCTGTTGTCCTGGTGCTCCTGGCGCTTGGGATAGTCATGCTGGCGAGCACCAGCGGTGTAGTCGAAAAAGGCGGTCTTTCTGACCCGCTATTCTTCCTTAAGAGACAGCTCGTCTGGCTTGCGATTGCAGCTGTCGCCGGCGTGGTCTCGGCTGTCTTCATCGATTACCATTGGTGGCGCAAACTGGCGGTACCGCTTGCAGTGGTGGCGGCATTGGGCCTGATGCTGGTCTTCGTGCCCCACATTGGCTGCAAGGTCAACGGGGCCAGCCGATGGGTGCAGATAGGGCCGGTGCGAGGACAGCCATCCGAGTTGGCTAAATTCGCCACTGTGGTGATGCTGGCCTCATGGATGGCCTATGCCGGACATCGGGCGTCACGGCTGAAAGAGGGTTTTATGATCCCTCTTGCGGCACTCGGTCTCATGCTTGCGCTCATCATGGCGGAACCCGACTTTGGCACCACATTCCTCGTAGGCATGACCGGACTGGCCATCATGTTCGCCGGTGGCACAAAGATCCCGTATTTGCTGGGTGCCGGTACCCTTGGCATAAGCGGGTTCATGCTTGCTATCACGCACAATCCGAACCGCTGGCACAGGTTCTCTGCTTTTCTTCATCCCTCGGAATATCCCACGGAGGCCTACCAGCTCAGGCAGTCAATCGACGCTTTCATAATGGGTGGCGGGTTGGGAGTGGGGCTTGGCGAGAGCCTGCAGAAACATGCCTACCTTCCGGAAGCGCATACGGATTTCATACTTGCAATAATCGGCGAGGAGCTTGGTCTTGCGGCCACTCTCCTTGTTGTTATTCTGTTCGTAGCTTTCTTTATATGCGGGCTCGTTATCAGCATGAACGCCTCTGACATTTTCGGGCGGCTTCTGGGGTTCGGTATTACAATGCTGATCACGACGCAGGCAGCTATCAATATCGGGGTTGTAACCGGATGCCTTCCGACGAAGGGTCTGCCGCTGCCGTTCATAAGCGCCGGCGGCTCGAATCTTGTCATAGTCTTGTTTAGCGCCGGTGTTTTGATTAACATCGCCAGGCATTCAGATGGCCGAGTTGTGGATGAACATACGCGTGTGATAAAGGACAGTGTACACTGGGCTTAGAATGAAGAATGTGCTTGATACGGATTACCTGGTTGTCGGAAGCGGCATAGCTGGTCTCATGTCGGCGCTGCACCTGTGCAGGAGCGGCCGTGTCCTTATTGTAACCAAGAAGCACCGTGCCGACAGCAATACCAACTATGCGCAGGGCGGGATTGCCTGCGTAGTGGCGACAGAGGACACTTTCGAGGAACATGTTCAGGACACGCTTATCGCTGGAGCTGGTCTTTGCGATGAGAAGGTCGTCAGGGCCGTGGTCAACGGCGGGCCGGCGCGGATTGCCGAGCTCGAGGCGATGGGCCTTGCGTTTGCCGGTGAGGACGGCGGCGGTCCCGGGTATGATCTCGGCCGGGAGGGCGGTCATTCCAAGAGACGCGTGCTGCATATCGGCGACATAACCGGGCGTGAAATCGAAACAGCCTTGCTTCACCGTGTGCAGTTGGAGCCGAACATAACAGTGATGGAACACCACATGCTGGTGGATTTGATCTGTACCGGGAGGCTTGGCATGGGTGGTGCGAATCGCTGCGCCGGTGCGTATTTCCTGGAGCGCAATTCCGGGAGGATTCTCGCGGTCCGCAGTGCGCATACGATATTTGCGACCGGCGGTGGCGGCAAGGTCTATCTCTATACGACGAATCCGGATATTGCGACTGGTGATGGTGTGGCAGCCGCGTGGCGCGCAGGCGTTCCGATCAAGGACATGGAATTCATCCAGTTCCATCCCACGTGTTTCTACCACCCGGTGGCTCGCTCGTTTCTGATCAGCGAAGCTGTGCGTGGCGAGGGCGCTGTGCTTGTCAACAAGGATGGGCGGCCGTTCATGGATCAGTATGACAAGCGAGGCTCACTCGCTCCGCGCGATATTGTTGCTCGTGCAATCGACGACGAGATGAAGAAGACCGGCGACCTCTGCGTGTTTCTGGACATACGCAGCAAGTCGCCTGAATTCCTTAGGACGAGGTTTCCGAACATCTATGCGACGTGTCTGTCGTTCGGCCTGGACATGGCCAAGGATCTGATACCGGTGGTTCCGGCAGCACACTACTTCTGCGGAGGGATAGAGGCGGGGGTTGACGGTGCGACTGCGCTGCCTGGTCTGTATGCATGCGGTGAGGTTGCCTGCACCGGCCTGCACGGCGGCAACCGGCTGGCAAGCAACTCGCTCCTGGAGGCGCTTGTGTGCTCTTACAACATGGCCGAGCGGATCAAGATCGCCGGGAACGGCGGCCAGAAGACGGTGGAAATACCGCCCTGGGAGTATGGGGATGCTGTTCCCAGTGATGAGGCCATCGTTGTCGAGCACAACTGGAACGAGGTACGCACCTGCATGTGGGACTATGTCGGCATTGTCCGGACCAATAAACGACTCGACAGGGCGCTCAGGCGCATTCGCAATCTGAGGAGTGAAATCAGGGGATACTACTGGGATTACCTGGTCACGGCGGACACGCTTGAACTCCGCAACATTGCGGATGTGGCCGAACTCATTGTCCGCTCCGCCTTGGCAAGGAAGGAGAGCAGGGGCCTGCACTACACTCTGGACTATCCTGTCCCTGACGCTTCTTCGCCTGCCTGCGACACGCTGATTTACGACAAGGTCCCCAGTATCGCAGGAGCAGCGCGACTGTAGACCGGAACGTCAGGCCTCAAAGTTGAATCTCGAATGCAACGTTCATTCTGTAGCGCGCAACGGTGTTGCGCGGTGGAATGTGGACACTGTAGCGACAAATAGAGACCCGCCGCACACCGTGCGGCGCTACAGGAAACGATCCGAGGGGTTTGGTGGTATTCTGTAGCGCGTCACGGTGTGACGCGGGTGTGGAATGTGGACGCTGTAGCGACAAATAGAGACCCGCCGAACACCGTTCGGCGCTACAGGAAGGACCGAGGGGCATGCGGTGGTTTGTAGCGCGCAACGGTGTTGCGCGGTGGAATCCACCAAGCGGCATGTTCGCTTCTCTTTGTTGCGTTTCTGGCCTGGTTCCCTGTAAGATGTCGGTGTCGATGGTCAATACCTGTACATGGAGCCACGAATGAAACTGAAGTCGGCCGGGTTATTTGTCCTGCCCGTTGTTCTTGCCGCTTTGCTCTTACCCATTTGCTCTCTCGCGCAGGATCGTGGGCAATCCGTACAGGGGTTGTCTTCGAACCTTACGGCGCAATTGCCTGTCTACCATGCGCTGATCATAGGCATCAACGATTACAAGTACTGGCAGGATCTGCGGCGGCCGAGAGAGGATGCCGAAAACCTTGGCGCATTGCTCAAGGAACGCTACGGCTTCGCCGACATTCACCTGCTGTTGGACGATCAGGCCACCCGCAAAGCCATCTACGACGCGCTGGAGGGGCTGCTGAAGCTGGACGAAAATTCGGCGATTCTGATCTTTTTCGCGGGTCACGGGGGTTTCAATAAGGCCTTGAATGAAGGCTACTGGGTACCCGCCGAGGCTCAACGGGATTCACCTTCGGACTACCTCGAAAATCAGACCGTGCAGAAATATGTCAGTCGACTGAAGGCGCGCCACGTGTTGGTGGTGAGCGATTCGTGTTTCAGCGGGGCGTTGCTTCGTGGGGATTCGGAAAAGATGCCGTCATCGCCAGACCTGGAATGGTACCGACGCGTGATCGCCAGACCGAGCCGGTTTGCCATCACAAGCGGCGATCTTGAAAGCGTCCCGGATGAAAGTGTTTTCTGCACTAAACTGCTGAACAACCTGCGTTATGCGGATCAGGAAGCGCTGAGCGCTAAAGAATTGAGCCTGAAACTGGAAAAGGAGATTCCGCAGTACTCCAGGCAGACCGTCCTCAGCGGCCGCATTTCCAACGATCCCCACGACGAAAACGGTCAATTCGTGTTTGTGCTGAGAACAGGTATCGGGACGCCAGGGCGGGTGTCTAACCCGCCGCGAGTTTCGGCGGGGCCGTCCGAGATCCAATTGTATGGGAAGTTGGTATTGAAATCCTCTGTTTCTGGAACGGTTGCGATAGATGGGGCAGGCGACTGGCGGATCGAGTCGAACAAGGGCTTACAATGGGATCGACTGGATGTGGGCAGGCATACGGTCCGAGTCGAGAGCGGAGGCAAGCGCTGGGAGAAGGCCATTGTGGTTGCCGATGGCGGCACGGTGAGCGAGATGGCCACATTCGGTGCGCAGCCAGGCGGAGATCTGGCCGTTGACCTTGGCAATGACGTCAAGATGGAGTTTGTCTGGATCGAGGCACTGAAGGGCTGGGTAGGTAAATACGAGGTGACCAACGAGGAATACCGGCGGTTCAAAGCTGACCACACCAGCGGAGATATCCAGGGCCAAAGCCTGAACGGCGAACGCCAACCTGTGGTGCAGGTGAGCTACGATGATGCGGTGGCGTTTGCGGAGTGGATCAACAGAAGGTCAGTGCTGCCTGAGGGCTACAAGGCGCGACTGCCGGATGGGAAGGAGTGGCTGACGATTGCCCAGTGTGGCGACGGGCGGGAATATCCGTGGGGCAACGAATGGCCGCCGAAGTATGGGAATTACAGCGGACAGGAAAGCGCGTGGAGCTCCAAGATTGATGGGTACAACGACGGACATCCGGTGTCTTGTGATGTAGGCCAGAGCGGCATAAACACCTGGGGTTTGTACGGAGTTGGCGGGAACGTGTGGGAATGGACGAGCGAGTTGTATGGCACGGCGGGTGCGCGGGTTTTGCGGGGCGCGTCCTGGTACGGCGGCGGTCGGGAGGATCTGCGCTGTTCGTGCCGCTTCAACGTCGGCGTTCCGTCGGGTCGTTACGGCAGCATCGGGTTTCGTTTAGTTGTGTTACGCTGAGGGCCTGAGTAGTTATTTGATCCTTTTCTCCTTTGTCTTGTCTTTTTTGATCATGCCGCCGGCAGGCGGCCGGTTTTCCGCATTCTGTAGCGCGCAACGGTGTTGCGCGGTTGTCAAATGTGGACCTTGTAGTGACCAATAGAGACCCGCCGCACACCGTGCGGCGCTACAGAAAGGTCCGTTCGGCGCTACAGGGAGGCAACGGGCCTCAAAGCGGGATCTCGAATGTGACAGGCGTTGTGACGCCATCCCGGAACACGACCCTGTCAGCACGCAGGAGTGGGCGGTTGCGGCTGAATTCGTATTCGCCCACCACGCGGCCAACTTTCCCTGGGTCCAACCCGTGGGCCGCCAGCTCCCTCGCAATTCCACCCACAATCTCAAAATCAATGTTGAGCGGCATAAGGAGGATCAGTGAGCAGTTGTCCGCGCCAAACTGCCGCCGCGCACGGACGAGAATGTCTGCCATTGAGGGCTCATCCCGGATTTCCCGTATCCTCGGACTCAATCCACAAAGCGCATCCTTGGCGACCACCTCGATTGCCCCAGACAGCACATTGGCCCCGGCGAGGATCTTTTCCGCGGTCGGATCATAGATAAAGAAAAGGCCGCCTAGCCTCTGCATTTCCTTTGCGTATGCTGGCCAACCCATGTTGCGGCGATAATCCATCGTAATCAGCGGTACCGAGCCGTCCTTCTTTCCATCCACCCCAAGTAGCGTTTGCCCGATTTCCCGACTTGAGCCGGAATAGTCATCCTTCAGTTGTTGCAATAACTTACGCTCTTTTATTGCAAGGGTGTCATCCGCAGTCTCTTTCTCTGGTGCCGCCCTGGCTGGCGGCGGCTTGGATTCGGCCTTCGCTACAGGCTGCGAAAGAACCGAAGCCTTGCTTTGCTCAGGAACAGAGGGAATCTTTGCCGATCCGCGGTTCGGCATGGCAATTTGCGGCTGAATGGGCGATCCGGATGCAGGGGTCGGCGTTTCCGCAGTCCGTGGTTCAGTCTTTTTCACCTTTGTCTGCCGGAACTCTACCAACATCGGCATCATTGTCGTGAGATCAGTGCTTGTCTGAGAAGTGGTAACTGACTTGCCTGCAATCATAACCGGTCGCCAGCAGATAGAAAGTATCGCGAGCCCATGAACAAAGGTCATCCATGCGAATCTCTTTCGGAAGAGCGCTGCTTCCGGCATTGCGATCATTTCCGCTGTCATGGAAAGACTCCAGGATCAGACGTTCTTCACCGTAGCGTATGAAGGCCCATCCTGCGCCCGGCCTATTTTGACAGGATTCTGGCTGTTTCAGCGGCCTGTTTGAACAGATCACGTATCTTTGCATTGCTGACGACAGCAGCAGGTTCTTCGCGATCAGGTCCTTGCGGCTCCTGTTGCGCATCGGTTGGCTGAACGGCCCGCGGCGGATCGCTGAGTGTCTTCTCCTGGGGCTGGGCTGGCAGTGCAACACGATCCTCTCCAGGAACCGGTTTCATGCCTTTCGCAACCGGTTCAGTTGCGGAAGGGTTCGATATCCTGCTTCTGTCTGACACCATTATGACGCCGATGAGTATGGCCCATCCAAGCACAATGATGCACGCTGTCCAAATAACCCGCGGTATGCCCCTGCCTCTCCTCGATCGGCAAGAACCGGACGCCGGTGTCGGTGTCGCTCCCGTTGAGGGAACATCAGCGGGTTGCTGAAATTCCGAAGCGCCATCATGCGCACCGTCGTTGGGAGCGACAGCGCGTGCCTCGGCGAAGCCTTTTGGCGAAGACGGGGCCTCGCCGTCCGTAGTTGTTCTATTCAAAGTTTGCATATCGAGTCTCAACAGTTTGAATTTCCGTGGTCGTTCCATTACTGACGCGCGGCGCTGAGTCGGTTGTTGTCGTTGATGACTTCGTCGCCGGGCTGACACTCTTTCCCCACGCCCTCTCTTTGTTCTGACGTGACACCGGCTCGGATGAGGTTGTCAGCACAACGAATGTCTTTCCACGGAAGAGATCGGCTGAATCGGCAACAATGCCTTTCTCCTTGAGGTAAGCGCAGGCCACAGATCCGGCGCTGGACTGGGTATCGCCGGCATCCTCGATGGCGGCTGTATAAAGCACACCCTCCGGCTGCGTAGCGAGCCCGGACTCAATCTGCGAGAGCCTAAGCAGGTCAGTCTGCAACGCCGCCGCGTCCTGCCCTTTCAGCCAGTTTCTTGTCATACGCTTGATGAGCTGAATCCGCTCACTCTTCCAACGCGACACCAGCCGGTCGAATCCGTCCTCCTGGGCGAATGCCGTGGATACCAGTATTGTTGACGACGCTATTACTATTCCCAAGGCCAACTTCAGCGCGTAATTCCTGTTCTTCATGGTTCGTCTCTCCTTTTGATTCAGTTCAGTTTCCCTCATGGTGTCCCACTCTCATTCCCCGTCAGCGATCTCGTTCCACGCATCGGAATCAAACGGTTGAGTACTGCTGACCAGCGAGCTGCTTGTGCTCATCATGGGCGCACGAGCCCGCTTCATTCGGGCCATGATCTCCTCATGTGTTTTGGCGGGGATGTCCGCCACAGACTCCGCGCCAAGGCGCGCCTTGGCCAGCCTAAGCAGTGCAAGGTCAACAGTTTGCACGTGTGTGGCGGTCAGCAGCATGACCCGCTCGTTCTCCAGAAGGCCTTGGAGAATGTGGAGTTGAATGGCTACGTCTTCGAGCGTTCTGGTAGTCTCTTCGATTCTTGCGAGAGCCCCCTCGGTGCCATTCACTGGATCCTGGAGCTGGCGGGAAAGCATGATCAGCGAGTTCTTCAATGCCACGCTCCGGTTTTGCGCCGACTTGTCCCCATTTGCCTTTTCCATGACCTTGACGATCCGCGCAGCATTCTTGACAAAGCGGTCGATCCTGACTTTCTGCTCCTTCATCTTATCCGGATTGAACTCGGCCGAGTTCTTTGCCGTACTCTGGATCTTTCGTAAAGCTTCAGTGACATTGACGATCGTATCCACCGTGGCCTTAACTTCCTGGCGGTCCGAACCATTGAGTTTTGCCAGGGAGTTCACAATTCCGCCACGCAGGCCGGCCTTTTCGCCTTCATCCTGCGACGCATCATATTGAGAGAACTGCTTATCCAGTTCACTATTGAGACGTACCTTCTCGCCGGCCTGTTTGTCAGCCATGTCTTCGAGTGCGGACAACTGCTTATCGACGTCCACGATCAGCTTTTCGATAATCTTGCCGGTTTCCTCCGCGGCAAAACTCGTCAGCGGCAGGCTTGATGCCGCCAGCAGCATCATTGCGCCAGTCGCGACCACATGTTCTATTCTTACTGTTCTCATTGCTCCATCCCTCCATCTCTTGATTGCTTCTTTCATCCTGTTAATCCTGTCCAAACTCTTCGCGTTGGCTAATATAGGTCCCGCACTGCCGCTGGTGTAAGTGCTGACGGCTTGTTTGCGCCGTTCGCCATTTCGCCGAGCGCAAGAATCGTCGCAACCTGTTTGTCAACAGCCGCGGCCTGGAACCTGTTCATTTCACGCTTGAGTTCGCCGATGCTCTTCCTGAACCCGTCCGCGTTACCAGCCAACAGGTATTCGTTGGCGGCGGCGGCGCGGCAATTGACCGCCAGTTCGTTCCCTTCCGAGCAGAACTTACCGGCAGCTTCTTCGAAGAACCTGGCCGCCTGTGCGTGCCGGCCGTTCTCGGCGAGTCCTATGGCGAAGGCGATCACCTGCTTGGGATCATTCTCATCCGTGACCCGCATATCGGCAGGCGCCGAGATATCGTTCGGGAAAGCAATCGCCCGAGTTTCCATCCGACTCACCGGCTTCTGTTGTGTAACGCACCCGCAAAACAGTCCAGCACCCACCAAAACCAGAACCGCCATCCCCGTCTTTGTTCCACTATTCATCGCTTCAACCCTCCTATCTTTGTTTTGAGGCTCTATGTGAGGTATTGTCGGGTGATGCGGGTTTCTTATGCTGCGATGTGGAAGAATAAGAGGAAGCCCGCCGAACACCGTTCGGCGCTACAGGAAGGTGTGTTCTGTAGCGCGTCACGGTGTGACGCGGCGGAATTGACCGAGAGATATGCGGCATCTTGTAGCGCGCAACGGTGTTGCGCGGTTGCGAAATGGAGACATTGTAGCGGCCTATAGAGACCCCGCCGCACACCGTGCGGCGCTACAGGAAGGACCGAAGGGCAATCTGGTAGTCTGTAGCGCGTCACGGTGTGACGCGGCGGAATTGACCGAGAGATATGCGGCATCTTGTAGCGCGCAACGGTGTTGCGCGGTTGTGAAATGGGGACATTGTAGCGGCCAATAGAGACCCCGCCGCACACCGTGCGGCGCTACAGGAAGGACCGAGGGGCATGCGGTGGTTTGTAGCGCGTCACGGTGTGACGCGATGGAATTGACCGGGTGGCATGTTTGCTTCTCTTTATTGCCTTTCCGGCCTGGTTCCATGTAAGATGTCGGAGTCGATGGACAATACCGACATGGGATTTACAATGAAACGAATAACGATTGATTCAATGTGGTTCGTCGCCCTTGCCGCTTTCCTCTTGCCTCTCTGCTCTCTCGCGCAGGATAGAGGCATTGCGGTCAAGGCTGCCGCGGATGCCGGCATCGGCGACTACGATCCGGGCCGCTTCCATGCGCTTGTGATCGGGATCGACAAATACCAGAACTGGAATTCATTGCGCTGTGCGGTTTCCGATGCCAGGTCAGTTGCAGATGTTCTTAGACGGCAGTATGGTTATGGTGACGTGAAACTGCTTCTCGACGAACAGGCTACGCGCAAGGCGGTTCTGAACGCGATGGATCGCTATCTTGACCTTGACACCCAGGACAGCTTGCTGATCTTCTACGCCGGGCATGGTTGGATGGATCAGAGAAGCCAGAGCGGTTACTGGATACCGGTGGAAGCGGAGCGCGACGACAAGTCTGGATATTTGTCCAATGCCCAGATTGTGGGCGAATACTTCCGGAAATATCGCGTCAAGCATTTACTGGTCATTGCGGACTCATGCTTCAGCGGCGCATTGATGCGTGGCGGTGAATCGAGCCGCGAGACCGGTTGGGAATTGCCGGCCGGCTACCGCAAACCATCCCGGTGGGTGATGACCAGTGGCGATCTGGCGCCGGTGGCCGACGATGCCGGGGGCGGGCATAGCCCGTTTGCCACGCGAGTACTGCAGTTCCTGGAGTATTCGGACTCCAAGGCATACGGTATCCAGGACCTATACGTGTATGTCAGAAAGAACCTGAAGAGCCAATCGATATGTCAACCCTTGGATACCCCCGCCCATATGCCGGGCGGCGAGTTTGTGTTTTGCCGGCTGGACAAGGCAACCGGGACAACATTCATTCCGGCCCAGACCGCTTTGCCTCAGCCATCGGTTGCAGAACCCGTGGAAGAGAGGTTGTACGGCGGGATCAAGGTGAAGTCGAAACGAGCGGGTAAGGTGACAATGGACGGGCTTCCGGGCAAGTCTATTTCGGCTGGTGTGGCGCTGGCTTGGAACCAGTTGCCGGTGGGTACGCATCGGGTCAGCGTCTTGTCTGACGGCCGGACATGGGATCGCGATATCGTGGTTGAAGAAGGCAAGGTCCAGGAAGTCGAAGCCACATTTGGTGCGCAGCCAGGCGGAGATCTGGCCGTTGACCTTGGCAATGACGTAAAGATGGAGTTTGTCTGGATCGAGTCGCTGAAGGGCTGGGTGGGCAAATACGAGGTGACCAACGAGGAATACCGGAGGTTTAAGGCCGACCACACCAGCGGTGACTTCCAGGGTCAAAGCCTGAACGGCGATCGGCAGCCGGTTGTGATGGTGAGCTACGATGATGCGGTGGCGTTTGCGGCGTGGATCAACAGCAGGTCAGTGCTGCCCGAGGGGTATAAGGCGCGATTGCCGGATGGGAAGGAATGGATGACCTTTGCTCAGTGCGGTGACGGACGGGAATACCCATGGGGGAGTGAATGGCCGCCGAAGTGTGGGAATTACGCTGACGCTTCTGCGAAGAGGACGTTTTCCGGTTGGACTGTACTTGAAGGTTACGACGATGACTCGGCAGTGAGTTGTGTCGTTGAGAAGAGTGGTATAAACACCTGGGGTTTGTACGGAGTTGGCGGGAACGTGTGGGAATGGACGAGCGAGTTGTATGGAACGTCGGGTGCGCGGGTTTTGCGGGGCGCGTCCTGGCTCGACAACGTTCAGGAGTCTCTGCGCTGTTCGTGCCGCGTCAGCCACGATCCGTCGGGTCGTAACGACTGCATCGGGTTTCGTTTAGTTGTGTTACGCTGAGGGCCTGAGTAGTTATTTGATCTTTTCTTCTTTGTCTTTGTCTCTTCTGATCATGCCGCCGACAGGCGGCCGGGTTTCCGCATTCTGTAGCGCGCAACGGTGTTGCGCGGTTGTCAAATGTGGACCTTGTAGTGACCAATAGGGACCCGCCGCACACCGTGCGGCGCTACAGGAAGGTGTGTTCTGTA
>Ga0247842_10003870_pt1 | contig 19522 bp, 11 predicted proteins | sample LaCruzMarch2015__3_FD_192411 | JGI IMG/M metagenome (GOLD analysis project Ga0247842, IMG submission 192411) | Freshwater microbial communities from meromictic Lake La Cruz, Castile-La Mancha, Spain - LaCruzMarch2015_19m | ecosystem: Environmental > Aquatic > Freshwater > Lake | place: Spain...
GAGATAAAAATTACATTGTGGATTCTGACAGACAACTTCAATGGATCCTCTTGGGCGAGCCATGATTTTTCCCCAAGAAAATTCTGTTTGGAAGTTTATAAAGTATGTTATGTTAGGACAATACCGTGAATCTCTTGGTCAATCTCGGACACTGACCGGGTCTTGTTGCGTGGTGTCACGACAGGAGTTCTGGACTCTTCCGTAACTTTCGCTTTCGTGCTCATAGTAATGTGGCGATATAAGCATCTGGAAAATATTAATCCTGCGTATCTGGAGAGTCTTGGAATCCTTGAAAATCCCGGCACACCATCCGGCTATGAATCCCAACAAGGCGCTGGCTGGGTGGATGAGAAGAAGGGGGCTGGCTGATACGAGCTTGGATTCAGGGTCGGCTGCATGGGGTTGGGAGTGGATGCAGGACTAATTCAAAAAGTTGGACAAAAGGACAAAACTTTCGCGATTTCCGGGATCTTTTTTCTTGTACATTTCTTACGAAGGACTTCCCGGAAATAGGGTACTTTTTGTCCTTTTGTCCAAGTACCAGATTTGCTTCCCGGCAACCCGGCAACCTGATGGTCATTTCCGGGATCTTATTTCTTGTACACTTCGCATGAAGGACTTCCCGGAAACAGGGGATAATCTGCCGGGGTTGCCGGGATTTTATTCCGGCAGAAAGCGAACACGCAGCGATTACATCCCGCCACACCTTCCGGCTATGAATCCCGACAAGGCGCTGGCTACGTGGGTACTGGAAAAGGGGGCTGGCTGATACGGGCTTGGATTCAGGGTCGGCTGCATGATGTTGGGATTGGATGCAGGAATCCTCGCGAAAGATGCGATGCGGCTTTTTTGGAAAATTGCGAACCGGGTGTTTGTCGCGAATGCCGGAAAAATATTTTGGGAAAGTTCCGGGAAAAATTTCCGGTGAAATTGTTTTGGGGAAAATTTGGGGGAGTGGATTAGCGTTTGATTTGAAATTTTCGCAAATGGGATTTCATTGAGGGGATGGACGCCAACTATTATGTGCGAGAGTTGGGGAATTGTTTGGGAGATTGCCGTGTACCGTTGGTGAAGCACCGGCTCGCGATCAATTGCGGTCATACGTTACAGGAATTATAATTGTGCCGTCCGAAACACCCAAATATACCGCGGTCAATCGTTGCACATGTCATCCGGGTACAGGTTCTTTTACAATCCGGTCATCCTGTTCCTTCTTCTTGCCATGGTACTTACTGCCGGAACCGGCATCGTTTCAGCACATGCACCGCTCAGTGTGAACTCCAATGAAGGTATCGCTGCTGCAACCCTGATCAGCAGTCCTGAAAAATCCTTTGCTATCTACACCGGGTTTGACGAGAGCGGGGATACCCATTATTACCGGTTCCCCATGCAGAAAGGGCAGGTCCTCTATGGTTCCCTGCAGGTCCCCGGCCCGGGTTTGGCGGTCCCGGACCTCGTGATCATCGGGCCCGGTATTGGTCCCTCTGACAACGTCCCATCCTCAATTGATGTGCCTCCCGGATCCGGTGCAATACTGATCCAGGGAAAACAACCGGGAAAACCTTCCTACGAGCCGTTTTCACCCCAGCCGATCTATGAAGTTGCACGCTTCAACCTCTCCGTTCCCCAAAATGGCGAGTATTACATCGCGATCTCTGGCCCCGGTGGGGCAAAATACAGTCTTGCTCCTGGGTTCAAAGAAGAATTCACGGCTGAGGAATGGCTGCTTGTACCCGGGTCGGTCATTTCCATCCGCCTCTGGGAAGGCCAGTCGCCAGTGGTGGTATTTGCGCCGGTGGTTATCGTGGTGGTTGGCGGGCTGGCACTATCCGTGCTATACCGGAGGAAGCTGGGCTTATCGCGCGATCCTGTCAGATGGCTCATCCTGGTATCCGGCTTCCTGTACCTTGGAGGTGCTGCCATGACCGGCCTGCAGGTTGTATATACAGTCCAGCTCACGGGATATACATCGGGGATCCTCCTGACCTTCCTCTTCATGGCAGGGCCGCTCATCCTCGGTACCTTCGCAGTTCGGGCCGGGATCCGGTCACCCGGGCCGGATCCTTCTCTGATGAGCGGGGCTGCAATGGCTGTCACCGGAATCCTTGGCCTGCTGCTGTGGGCAGGTCTTGTCATCGGGCCTGTGCTCGCACTTGCCGGCAGCGTGATCATCTTTGTGCGATGTGCCAGAAAATCCGGACCTGCCTGACCGGGACAGGGATTTCCGGTAGCGCTGCTGACGACGGGCAGGCTTTGGTGCAGCGGGTAATAGAAAAGCGGGAGGTTACCCGTTTTTTAAGGCAACAATATCCTTGACGCCGACCAGTTTCCAGACAAGAGAACGCTCCTCGCGGACGATTACATCTACAGGATCACGTGCAGAGTAGCCGAAAGCCGTGAGTACATGGGATGACAAATGCCTTTTTTTGATCATGGCCACGAACTGTTCGCACACGCTCTTTTTCTGAACCGGGTCCTGCACCTCTTTCAGCATTCCCTGCAGGCTTACAAATGTGAAGGACGAGAGGTCGGGTGTATACTCTTCGATCTCGACCGATACCAACGGGTTTGCGGCAAAGTATTCCATCTTCCGGCCATATTTCGAGGAAAGGAAGTAGAGGTACTTTTTGTCAAAGATATACATGAACGGCGCAATATAGGGATGGCCGGCACCAATAAACGCGATACGGGAAACATACTGGCGTTCGATCAGGGCATCGTACTCTGATTTGGGCATTTTGGGGATCTTCAGCGGGTCCATATTTGTATCCTCACGTGGATCTATTAATAGTTCTGCTGATAAGTGTGGTGGCACCCCGGCACCTGAGGTGACCTGCACTCTGGTGAACTTACTTCTCCGTCGGAGACTCCCTCCCCGTGAATGGGTTCGCCCCCCAAACCACGTCTAATTCGCGAAAAACCAAGTCCTTTGTTTTATGGTATCCCTGAAATGTCGTCCGTTTGATGGTTTTGGCATGAATCGGGCTTGAAAAAATGCGCTAACAGGCGCTTTTGGACAGCCGATCATTTTCCGGATGGGCTGAAGTAGGTGGAAGATGAAATGAAGGGCTGTTTTGGGGGTTGGACATGAGAAGCGTGTCACTTGTGTCACATTGAGGGTCATTTCCGGGATCTTTTTTCTTGTACATTTCTTACGAAGGACTTCCCGGAAAATGGGGTCTAAGTGACACAAGTGACACGAACTTAGTGGCCGTACCAGATTTCGCTCCGGAAACTGACAAAAAGTTCCGGGCAACCCGGCAACCTGATGGTCATTTCCGGGATCTTTTATCTTGTACATTTCTTACGAAGGACTTCCCGGAAAATAGGGTTAAAGTGCCCGGAGTGCCCGGATTTTATTCCGGCAGAAAGCGAACACGTGGCGATCACACCCCGGCACACCTTCCGGCTATGAATCCCGGCAAGGCGCTGGCTAAGTGGATGCGAGAAAAGGGGGCTGGCTGATACGGGCTTGGATTCAGGGTCGGCTGCCTGAGGTGGGGATTGAATGCAGGAATCTGGCGAACGGTGCGATGCGGCATTTTCGGAAGATCGCGAACCGGGTGTTTGTTTTCCTGCCGAAACTGATCCAGAGGGGGATGCAGGCGGATGCTCAGGCGGTGGTCGATGCGTTCGGGAAGAACGAGCAGGTGATGAAGGTGATCTGGGCTTTATTTATTGCCATTGCCGGGCTGGTGATCACGAAGGTTCTGGACCCGGGCATGGCGCAGCAGGTGGTGGGGGTGTTGACGACGGGGGGGCTGTGAGAGTTGGATGATTGCCGGTTAGATTTCCCCTGCCCGGTTTATTCGGGGGATACTTTTTTTTGGGGGTTTGTGAGGGGTGACGTTTTCAACGGGGCTGTTCTATCGATGGGTGGGGTTTGGATTGGGAATAAAAAAACTTTTACTCCTCTCTTACCTCAACCCCAATCTGCTCAAACGCCTCTTTGATCTTATTCTCGTAATCCTGCTCGGAAAGAGCCCCATCCTGTGCATCAATGGTAATATCCACTCGCTTGAAGCGGTTCGTCAGGAAATTCATTACGCCGAGAATATTCGATACTTTTCCCATTGGAATGGTGAATGATAAACGGAGTGCTTTTTTATCGGTTAATGAGGTTTGAACACCAGCAGCTGATTTACCTTTATCTCCTGATGTAGCAGGAATACTTCCAGAAATTGATCCAGAATCCTTCCATAAACCTCCGACAGGCTCGTCCCGGACTTCCCCGCAAAGACCATCGACAATGATTACTTCATTTCCTGATAATGAGACTGAAGGTGCTTTTTTGAAATACTCACATTTTGGGATATTATTTTCAAGAATTCCGAGACCAAAGATACCGTTCTGAACGCCTTCTATAATCGCATTTTCGAGAATTGATTTGTTCAAATAACGGGGTTCACCGGGTGTCTTGAGCGTCGATTGGTAGATCTGTTCAGTTAAAACGTACTCGTTCTTCGAGAGGTATTTTGTTTTAAGGAAGAGCGGGGTTGTCCGTTCGAGAATCTCTCCTTCGGTTCGCATGTCATCGTAAATTTTTGCATCAAGTCCACGGTTCTCACCGAAGGTGGGGATTCCGATATCAAACGATTCTTTTCCGGGAATAGTGACGATTCGGTAGAGACGCTGCACACATTCCTTGATTGTATCTTGGAATTTTTTGTGTTCCTTGCTGATTTCACGCCGTTGTTCTTCGGATATCCCGAGTTCCTTATCTTTCTCCACTTGTGCATATGCGATACTTCTCGATAAATTCTGGAGATAAATAGGACGTTCGCTTTCGAGCGGGCAAAGGAAGAAGAGTGTGTTGCGATACACACGAGGAGTTCCGCCTTTATTTTTTGTAATATCTTCAATGATTTTTTTGTCTTCTTTACGGAGAATAATTAATTTTAATTCTTCATTATCGGGAATCTCAGCAGAATTCTCGGTCCAGAGAGTGATGCGGAATTTTCCCCCTTTGAGGCAGGATTTTAGATTCTCTTTCTCCGCTTCAATAATTTCGGGTTCTTTGATGTTATCAATTTTTGAGAGAATAATCCGGTTGATATTCGGCTGGTTTTTGAAGTAATATCTGTCACCGATGTTCTGAAGGTAGAAGAGTTTTCCTTTCAGCAGATCAACAGCGACGACAATCACGCTCGATGGGTTATCCAATGTGGTTGCAGAACGCTTGATCTCCCCCACTGTTGTCCCTCGATCTGCACCGCCGGAGAACGAGTACATAAAAATGGTTGTAGCCGTTCGCCTTCCTAACTGGAATCCCTGATATGCCTTTCCGATTTGAGCATCAACAAGTTTTGCTCCGGCGTGTGCATCGGTGATATCGGCAGCAAGGACACTATTGTATTCTGCTCCGATATGTTTGAGCAATTCCTGACGGATTTCCTGATTGGAGAGATCGAAGTCGGCGAGGCTGATGTAGGGTTTATTCAAACCTTTGATAGCATAAATAACGAGTGAAAGGAGTCGGAGTACTCCACGAGTCCGTTGGAATGTTGGGAAACTTCCCCACTTGTGATAGAGCACATCGATAACTTCCGGCATAAATGGATACGAATCGTGGAAGCGGTCACGATATTCGCTCGGCTGGACTCCGGCAGGAAGAATGCCTTCTTTATCCGCATAGTCCATGAACTCCTTGACAACTTTCTTTGCATATTTATCGTCGATTGTGGAGAACAAACGCCGACGGATAATTTTGGTAATTTCATGCTCTTCTACAGGGGTGTAAATCTTTTCGACCCTTCCGGACACTTTTTGCAGCTGCTGATAGAGAGTTTCTGCCTTCTCGTCATAGTGTTCAAGGATACTTGCCGGGAGCGTGACCGCGAGGCAGACTTTGTCGCAAATCCCAGCGCACTCGCTCAGTTCCTGCATGAATGCGATGGTCTGTGCCGCAAGCGTGCTGTCTCCGACTTTCACGCCAGCCGCTTTCGTGACATATTCGAGTACTTCATCCATCAGGATGAGAACTGGCTGGTGAGAATCCAACAGGTCCCTTAATACTTCTCTACCAGGAGCGGTCTGCCCCTTGCACTTCGTGACCTTACCGGTGAGCTGCTGTTCGAGCAACCCCCAGAGTGTAGTATCAGTACTCAGTGCAGTGCCGACGATTACAACAGTCTTTGCATCCCAGATTTTTGCATTATGATAAAGTGCGATGAGTGTGTGTGTCTTACCGCCACCAAACGGTGTCTGGATCTGGATAACGGGATCTCCACCATTTCCTTCAAGGCGTTTCTGAACGACCGCGAGCAGGTTTGAAAGTCCTTCTGTCCGGTATGTTTTGTCAAAGAACCTCTTTGCATCGCGATATTCATCTGGTCCCCGGTTCTTGCTGACTTCCCAGAGGTCAGCTGCAAAGACATCCATGGTGAGTTTGCCATCAAGGATATCCTGGTGCGGGACCGCGATTGTGTGAAATGCTTTCATTCACGTACCTCTCCAATAACATTTTTTATACGGTTCATTTCAGGATCTCGAACAATTATTGAATCAATCAAACGATGATATCTTTGATCTTTGTCGATTCGTTTGATCTTATGTAATTCCGAAGGAGTTTCTGGTAGACCGAATTGATTCATAGATAATCCATTGTTACGTACTCTATCAATTATCCAATTTTCAAATCGAGGGGTAAGTTCAACGATTTTGTTAGTGGGATTTCCTCTTCTCGTTAAAATCGCAAGACCATTGGATAGTTCATCCCTGATATAATTTCGAAGCAATCCGGGCTGGGGATCATGAGGATCAGCATCGATCAGACCAATCACATTCGATCGATCATCGATCTGTTCAAGGACTTTTCCTTTACAAAATGCATGAATCGTTTTCTCACGGGGGGATAACCGATTTATAAAATATTTATCGGAATAACACTCCACAACAATCAAGATTGTTCATCCCCTTCAGGAATATACGATTTTGCGTTGAAGAACGGGTCGAAGCACATGAGTTCGCTTATCTGATCTTCTCTCAGGACGACGATCCGGGTCTGAGAATTTTTCGTGTAGGTGATAATGACGTTGAGATCCTTTATCGAAGTCTTTTCCATGAGTGCCGAGATCAGGTACGGATTGTGAGTGACGATGAAAAACTGGTTGTCGGAATAGAGGGCAATCCGTTCCCCAAGCCATTTGATGTAGTACGGGAAGGCATGTGCCTCCGGCTCTTCAAAGACCAACGTTGATTTGGTATTCGATTCCAATGCGACAAGATAAAACGCGATATGGCGCAGCGTGTCAGATGCAATGATGTACGGGAAAGTGTGGATGATATTGTTGATCTTTTTCTGGAAATTGAACTGGTGTTCTGTTGTATTAAGGACGAACTCAAACGAAACTTCCCTAAACAGATCGTTGATTTCGTCCTGAATTGATTTATTTTTCAGAATTATTGAGAACAAATTCCTTCCGCTCGGCGGCAGGAGGTATTCTGACATCATGCTGGGAAATGTGACGATGTTTTTGAACCGGTAATATTTGATGAAGGCAAATTCACTGCTCTTTTTTGCATCATCGATGCAATTTCCATACGTATCAAGCGTGACAAGAGGTTTCGATTTCTTTTCATGCTCCCCGGACTCGACAGTGATTTGTCCTTTTCCATGGGTAAATGTAAGTTTTACTGATTTTCGGGACTTGTTGCCGAGGGATACCTGGATGGGTTCTGAAGTGTCCGCGTCAAAAAAAAGGTCGTCAAGGTGTTTATACCGGATAAACTCGTGAAGATCCGATGTTTCGGCAGGATAGACCCAATTGATTGGGGTTGCTGCGGTAAAATCTCTCCTGATATAATTGTAATTCCCACTTGTATCCTGATCAGAGACAGAAAACGACGAATCCCCTCCTACCCGGTCTTTTTTATCCAGCCTGTGACCGCACCAGCTCAGCAGCCCCAGCGCTTCTAAAATATTCGACTTCCCCGTGTTCGGCTCCCCGATAAACACATTCACTCGTTTGCAATCAAGTTCCAGATCCTTGATCGATTTGAAATTCTTAATCTGTAGTCGTTCAATCATAACTCCAGCCTCGTTTGTTTTGCCTCCTTCTTCACTTCCTCGCTCATCCGTTCCCGTCCGGCAAGGAACCCGTCCAAAAGTTTCTTCTCTTTACTTTCAATTGGCAGGGACTCCGATATAGCTTGTGCCACGCGATAGAACGCTTCACTCTTGCCGTAGCCGGTCACCTGCAATACTTTGATCATCTCGTCCCGTCGGCTCTTTTCCCAGAGGAGGAGAACCTGGTGAAGGACATCGATCATATCCTTCGAGCCTTCAAGATCCTCCAGTTTCCGCTCCTGCGGACCGAGCAAACGGATAAACTCTTTTTCTTTCTTCACGAACCCCGTATGGCTCCACTCATGTGAGATATCGATACCGCAACTCTGCCCGAGTTTGCGACCTTCATCGAACGGCACCTTTGCCTCGCTGTAATTCCACCGCCAGAGCACATAGAGTCGGGCAAGATCCGAGATCTCACCTACGAATCCGTTGTGGAGGATCTGTCGTACGGCATAATCGGTCGCAATCTTCCGCACATCCACGAGCAGCCGGTCAGCACGGACGATGTTGCCCTCGTAGTCCATCACCTGCTCGTACTTGCCGAAGACTTCGATGGCGGAACCAATGGCAGCGATAAAGAAATCTGCGCCCGAGATGCCCTCGTTCCAGAGCTGTTCAAGTTTCTTGTTGAGGTGGGTTTTGAGTTCTTCCTTGACGTTATTGTAAAACCCGGTTGGCTGCCGCTCCATCTTACGGGCGATGATATAGATGGAGGAGGCGAGCGCTGCGGAATCCTGAGAGCGAAGACGACCGGCCATTTCGGTATTTAGTGGGTATGCACCAGTTATGATCAGACCGGAATCCAGAAGTGAATTAATCAACGTCTCCCAACCCTCTGTGGATTTGTGGGCATAAACAATAATTGTAATACCGTTTGGTTTTAGTAAGCGGTAGATTTCTTGAAAGGATTTCTTTAGCATCTCTTCGAAATGTTCTTTGGTTTTAATATTCCGAAGTGTCAACGATGCCGAATTTTTTTTCATTCCTCGCAGCAACGGTAATTCTGCAATAGCTTCACTCGTTTTCGGAGTTAGCATTGTCGAAAACAATTCTGGGAATAAATTACCAATACTCCGTTTTAACCAAACATAGAAGAAATCTGAAAGATCGGAATAAGGTACGTTATCATAATACGGAGGATCCGTAAAAATTGCATCAAATGTATTGCTATCGAATGAAAAATTCGTTGCAGAAGATTGCGTTATGAATATTTGACTATTTGAAATGGCACTTGAATGAGAAATCCATTTTATATTTTTCTCGCAAGATACTACCCAACCTGCTGCTTCATCATAAAATGGATTTATTTCGCCATAATCCCAAGTCATTTGTAAGGCTTGTCTACCAAAAGTGTGAACGATGCCTCTACCACCAGTAGGATTTAAAACACATAATGTAGAGCTGTAATCTACTAATCTATCAGCACCGAGCCCAAAATAAGCGCTAAGTGCTTTTATGTAATTTTCATCATATTTTTGAATCCTCATTAAATCCTGAGAACGGCGAATCAAATCAATAAAGGTGATTAATGTCAATTGTTGTCTTGAATTGAATAGATCTCCCCAAGTTGTTTTTCCATATAATAAAACCGGGGTAAAATTGTAAAGAAGCCCCCCGGGGGTGTATTTTTTATTATCGGGTGTATGAATTATTTCATCTGGAATTGGTTCAATTCCCCATTTTTCTCTTAATATTGGAATTTTTTCATTCAGATATTTATTGGCTTCAGAAAAAATGGTGAGATCTTTTTCCGTGGAAATTCGATATTTTTTACCGCTTATTCCTGACTTTTTAAGCAAGACGGCTATCATTCGTTCTTTTGCTTGCTTATTTTGAAAGAGAGTTCGCAATGTCTTTGCATCTATGGTAGATCCACAGCAAGGACAGGTCGTAACAGCCCCTGCGATTGTACCTCGTTCTGGGTCAAATCCATCAGGCATTTTCTCATATCCATCACCTACGATTTTGAATTGTATCTGCCCTTTCTTTACAAATGCAAAGAAAGCAATATTTCTTTTTTCCTTCTTTGAAAGCCAATATTGTCGTATCAATGGGATCTCTGCAGAGCACGATGGATTCTGACACGGAATCGTACGAGCCCATATATAGCCAATGGGGATTGAACCATCTGGATCGGGGGGGTAGAACTTACCAATCTCCTTTTTTGCTTCTTCTAATATCCAGCTCCCCCATTTTTTAATATCCGCAATGAGCGGGTTATTTTCAGATCCTGATAGATCACCCCAGTTCTCGTTATTATGAGGACAGTGACCGTACTTTTGCGGGTACTCAAGGGTACATTTTTGGATTAGAACTGCTACAGGGTTGTAATCATTTGAATACGTCTCACAGCCGAGCCGAAGTGCTTCGAGCGGGATTGAGCCTCCGCCTCCGAATGGATCAAGTACTTTAGGTTGGATACCACCATTTGCATTAAGGATATCAATTCGAGCTTTCTCGATTAGTGAAAAATTATTAGAATTCTCCCACTTCGAAAGTTCGATGATAAAATTTCTCTGTTTTTGCCATCCCTCATCATCCTTCGGTGGAGGAACAAGAGCTGCATAGGCAGTTGCACGCGAGGATGCAAGGGGGCGACGAGCCCACCAAATATGAAGAGTAGAGATATGTCCGTGACGGATTGATTTCTCTTTAACAGATTCAAGACTTACTTCCTTGACAGGGAAGGACTCTTCGATGAGGCGTTTATCGGTGGTCATGGTGTGCTCCTCCTCTCTTTCATCGTCGCCATCATCATCTTTTTTGTCATCATGATTGTCGCGTGTATCATGATTGTGATCCACCCGGCTTGCCTTTTGTCCGGTATGCCTGGTTGGGATGAGACGGTTTTTCAGGGTATTTTAGATCCAGCATCCCCTCCCGGACCATCAGGGGAATATAATGAATGCACACTGTCGCACGCGAACGATGAAGGAACGCAGCGATCTCATTGACCGTTACATAATCATTCTCGCAAATGATGAGAATCGCGCGACGAATGAGAAGAGGAGAAACCCGTTTTTTCCCTTTAAAAAGTGAGAACACCTTCTGTTGGCGGTCATCCGAATCCACTTCAATCTTCTTATGTAATGTGGCATCTCCGTTGTGTAGTAAGCTTTTCCCAGTATGTATGCGGCTATGTTCGTTATGTATTAAGCCCGGCTCGTTGTGTATTAAGCCCGGTTCGTTATGTATTAAGCCCGGTTCCAAATGTTCAGGGCTCACAGGCAAATGTTCGGATCTGATACCCCTCTGGTCATCTTGTTGTGTTGTACCAAAGGCAGATAACGTACCGGCAGTTTCAGGAGTTGCCTGCTGATACAACCGATAAAACCGCCCTCGTGTCTCGCTATACGGCATGAGAAGTCGCATATCCACCAGTTCTCTCAGGTCTCTTGTCAGGTCATGACGATGAACGGATGACATTCCCATAATCCGGCTGTGTGTGACCTCCCCCTCAGTATAAGCAATAACAAGGGCAATTTTCTGTTCATTTGATAACGAGGAGATCACCTGCCCATAACTGTCCGTGAGTGCTTTCATTACCTCATCCGGTAAGAGGCTCACCATACTGAGCGTGAGGGTGATCACCTCAGGCAGGAACGATTCAGTAATCTCCGGGGGCTTGTACATCTGCCCCTGCCAGTTCCCATAGATCAGGGGGACACCAGAACCCGCATGTTCACCGTATCCGATCATCCGGAACATCTTCTGGAGTGTTTTATTCCGGCAATCACTCTTCCCACCTTCGATTGCCAAAGGTATCGGTATTCGCATCGTTCCCGGATTCCGGAACAAGATCATATGGGGGCGTTTCTCAATCAGGATGGGAGTTGTACCAGCATAATCCGCATGAATGATGGTGTTGATTAACGCTTCACGAATCGCCTCATGCACGGGAGAATCTTCAATCCGCTGTCCTTTCTGGAGCTGGAAAGGAACTTTCAGATCGCGATACAGGTTTCTTAATGCCTGCCGGAAGAAATCATAGAGATTACCAGACCAGTTCCCGTCTGGGACAAACCGGTCAGTCCAGCGTGGACCCCCGTCTTCATCAGACACTTCCCGGTAATCCACGAAATAATGAGGAATGGCATCCATGATCGCCCTCCATGTACCGAACATCAGAAGACCTGCAAGTGTAATGCCGCTTTTCCCGCTTGCCCGGTCTACTGCAAAACCCCCCAGATGTACAAGGAATTCGTGATCATCCTTATCATTCCATAGGTGTCCGATATTCCTTGTACTGAAGATGTTCCGGTACGCGGAAAGTGTGCCGCGATCAAGATCGTTTTCTGCAAAACCAGTAAGGATTTCATTGTCGCGTGATTCCAGTACCTGGTCAGCAATCATCCGTCGGACTGTCGGTTCATCGCAACGATAGTCTCCATCGTAATTCCGCCGGAAGGTTCCCGTGAACGGATTTTCGCCAATATAGACCGGGCGGGTGTACCGATCTGCTCGTGGAATAGAGATCAGGATGACATTCTTACCGCGAAGATTCCTGACCTCAACCATCTCTTCACGGAGAATATTTACATTAACTTTGGTTGGATTGTGGAGAGTATCCCAAAGGGATTTCAGAACGTAATCGGTGTTTTGTATCCCGTTCAGGAGGAAATGTCCTCGTGGGCGTTCTTCCACACCAAGGACGACAATTCCTCCATCAGTATTTGCCATCGCGCTGTAGGTCTCAAAAAAAGAATTCGGCAACTCACCGCTGCCGTCCCGTCCCGCTGCTTTCTTGAACTCCCAATAGACGTTTTCGAATACTGCATCATTATCCAGTAATTCTGCAAATTGATCGAAATCCATCTCGTCAGGAAATTCCATAGGTCACCAGTTTGTGATTAAAGTCTACGCGGGTTCTCAATAACCATCATTCATTCTTTGAATTTAACAATCTCTTCAAACGAAATCATATATCGCACAACATCAACTCGTTCTTCCGCTTTGATTCGTTCAACCGGGTTCTGGATGATGTAGAGCTGCGGACTCGAACCGGCATTCATGACCGCGTACAGGAAGTAATCATTCTTGAATCGTTTCGCTTTGAACCATTCGTTTTGCGTGAGGGCGACTTTGCCGGTCTCGACCCGGGCTTTCACCTCAATATACCGGATGCTTCCGTCTTTGGCTGTTGATCGTATGTCGAAGCCAAGATTTTGTGCTGAAATATCTTCGGGTATTCTTCCTGCGATGCGTTCATGCTCCATGACAAAGGTCATGCCAATCCGCTCGATCTCTGCATCGCTCCGCATCTCACGACCGATATGCTCGGGTGGCTGCACACGAATAATACCGACATAGTGCGGGGCTGACATCGTCAGGCTTGTCTCTTTCTTGATGAGGTCTTTTAAGTCAACAAGTGCGTGCTGGTAACCGGATTTCTGTTGTTCCTTGTTACGGATCGGAAGATCAACTGCCTCACCCCGCTCCTTGCGGTCGTTTAGGGTGATGAGTTCCTCTTCAAGTTTATAGATGAGATACTCAAGAGACTTCTCACCGTATTTTGTTTTTATTGAAGCCTGCCGGTTCCGCTCTATCAGAAGCTCCTGCTGGTAGTGCTGGAGATTTTCAAGAGCCTGGGCGAAAACAAAGTCCTTGAGATCCTCAACCTCGACGCACTGCGGAGTTGTCACTTTGCTCTCTGCAAGATCCCAGATCACATCGGATGCAATTGGTGTGACATTCTTTCCATCGGTAAAGAACCCGAATAGCCGTTTGCCCGCTACTTCCAGAGTACCATCCCGGATTTCCCCTTCATAGAAGAGGATGTACCCATCAAGGACCCCGTCTGGATCAATGAATGTTGCACCGTTCCGGAGGGCTTCGACAAAAGTTTCTTCGGTCCAGAGCATGACCGCCTCAAAGAGCGGGTGTCCAAACGAGACGAATTCTGCCTCAGGATTTTTGAATGCAATTTCTTTGTCAAACAAAACATGCGGATAGCGTTTCAATAAGGATCCAAAAGCCCGCTTGAATACATCCCGTTCTGATATCCTTTTAATGTCTGAGGAGATGGACTCAATCGTCAGTCCGCCATTCTTCCGCTCCTTGAGTACTCCACCGGCTTTTACAAAGGCTTTCTTAAAGTAACTCTCGGTGTACTCCGGTATCAGCCGGTACTCGCGGGCTCGCTGTGCCATCTCTTTGATCTGGGTATAATCGATAAACCGGGTCGCGAGCGTCTCTCCAAGATTCTCTTTTACCCGATTGATATAGTCCTCATCAACGGTGAATTCCAGGTCTTTTAATATCTCGTCAATATTGCGGGCATTTGCGGCAGCATCCATCAACAGTTGTGAGAGGCTTGTATTGTACAACAATTCAGAGAGCACGTCAAATACCTTATCGCTCCCCATCGCCTCTTTAATTTCTTTGAGCTTCTCAAACAGCCGTACCAGTACTTGTCCCTCGCGGGTATCTTCGGCTACCAGGTTGACAACATAGACTTCCTTCTGCTGACCATACCGGTGAATACGCCCCATCCGTTGTTCAAGCCGGTTCGGATTCCAGGGGATATCGTAATTAATCATCAGATGACAGAACTGCAGGTTGATACCCTCTCCTGCGGCTTCCGTTGCGACCATTATTTCGGTCTCGTTCTTGAAAACCTTCTCTGCATTAATCCTGTCATCGAGCCGCATTCCCCCATGAATCACATTGACAGAGTAACCCCATTCCTTGATCTTCTTCTCCAGATATTCGAGGGTGTCACGCGATTCGGTAAAAATAAGGATCTTCCGGTCAGGTTTATTCGGGAATGTTAAACTTAATCGTTTGAGTGCATCGCGTAATTCCCGTATTTTTATCTCATCTTCACGCTGGATGATGGTCTTCGAGTGGGCGATCAGCTGATCAATAATGCCAATTTCTTTCTGAAGATCCTCGCGGTTCTCGGCAACACTGAGGGTCTCCCAGATCTCCTCCTCTTTCCAGCGATCTTCCTCGCTTAAATCCTCCAGCGCATCCATATCAGGAGAGGCGGTCGGTGCCTTCAATTTTTCCTGCGCCCCGAGAAGCAGGTCTTCAAGTCGTTTTTTTCTGCGTTCCAGCGAACGAAGGAGGGCAAACGTACTGGATGCAAGGCGGCGCTGAAGAATTACCAGCGCAAAGGCGACATTCCTCCTTTTATCTTTATTAAGGGCTTTGTTATATTCGGTATTGACATACCGGGACAGCTCGTTATAGAGTCGCATTTCATCCTGAGAATCCCGCCCGAGGTTGAATTTCTGGGTCTTTACATGGCGGGGAAGGAAGAGGGGCTTTCCCTCGAAATCTTTTAGGTCCTCTTTCACTCGCCTGATGAACAGGGGATTATCCTTTCCCCGGATAGAATCATTGAGCATCGCATTCGTTGCAAAGAAACCCGGTTCAAGGAGATCGAGAAATAGTCTGAAATTCTCCTGGTCTCCCCGGTGAGGAGTTGCAGTGAGAAAGAGCATATGCTCGGTGATGCGGGATAACACTTCACCCATCTGATAGCGATCGGTCTTCTTGGTCTCGTCGCCGTATTTGTATGCGCTCATCTTGTGGGCTTCATCAACGACGATGAGATCAAACCGGGTTGAGGCAATTGTGGGAAGAATCTCTTCACGTTTCGCAAAATCAATCGACGTGATAATCTGATTCTCACGCTCCCAGGCATTCTCTCCAAAATGAGCATCAAGTGTACTTCGGTCTATGAGAGTGAAGTGCTCTTTGAACCTCTCCTGGAGTTCCCGCCTCCACTGATCTTTAAGGTGACCCGGAGCAACAATAAGAATTCTGTGGGCTTGATTTCTTAATTTGAGTTCTTTAATTATGAGACCTGCCATGATTGTTTTTCCGGCACCTGGGTCATCAGCGATAAGGAAACGTATTCGGGGAAGTTTAAGTACATAACCATAAACAGCTTCAATCTGGTGAGGAAGAGGATCGACCTTTGATGTGTTCATCGCAAGGAGCGGATCATACATTGAAGCATAACGGTAGCGAAGTGTTTCAAGGGCAAGAAATACTTTTAATGGCTCTTCGCAGCAGTTGCATTCTTTTCCTAATACCACGAGGGAATCAATCTCTGAAATGGGAATTATCTGATCAATATGTTTTTTTGAAACGGTTGTGGCCCCGATAATATGGATAAAATTTCCTGTCTGTTTAATGGATTTTATTTCAATTGGTTCAGGCCAAAGTGAGCCTTTAATAATATTGCCCGGTTGTATTTCCTGCATATAACACCGTGAATGATTTTACATCCTATTAAAGGTTAAAAGGTTCGGTATGAAGCGAACTCTGGGTCAGAATTCGTACATAACTCAAGTGACCGAGAACGCAGTTTGTGAACTCACGAACCAGATTACAGATAGCGACATTCAACACGATCTCTCCGATTTACTCACTCTAACACATCTACCCACCTACTCTCTAACATCCCGCTCCCCCATCACAACTGTCATCCTTCACCACTACAACACGGTACTATGCACAATGTCCGGGGGTTGTCAGATAAGGCGCACGAACTCGCCGAATCCGGGCAATACGAAAAGGCACTCGAACTCGTGAGCAGGGAAATTAAAACCGATCCCAATAACGCGAATGCGTGGTATAACAAAGGAGTTCTCCTTTTCAAAATGTGCCGATACCAGGACGCTCGCAACTCATTCGCCCAGGCAACGGACATCGACCCCGGATTCGCAGAGGCATGGTACAACAAAGGAATTGCCCTTATGCATCTGGGGAAGTATCTCGAAGCAATTCGTACCTTTGACAAAGCCATTGCGATCAATCCAAATGACCGCGACGCACGACAGCAGCGGGACCTGGCACAGAAGAAGATCATGGAATCCTGTAGTTCCTCCCCTTCACCTTCGGGGAAACAGACGAAATTGATCAAGTGAGTGTACAAAGTTTACTGAAATTTGAATGGGGAATTTGAGATGTCCGGGCTGGTTGACGGAGCAGGGGTGAACACGTGGCGATCACACCCCGGCACACCTTCCGGCTATGAATCCCGACAAGGCGCTGGCTGTGTGGATGTGGAAAAGGGGGCTGGCTGATACGGGCTTGGATTCAGGGTCGGCTGCATGAGATGGGGATTGGATGCAGGAATCTGGCAAAAGGTGCGATGCGGCATTTTCGGAAAATCGCGAACCGGGCGATCATCGCGTGTGCCGGAAAGATTTTTGGGGAAAGTCCCGGAAAAAATTTCCGGCGAAATTGTTTTGGGAAAAATTTGGGGATGTTGATCATCAGTGGAGTTGAAATTTTCGCGAATGGAATTTCGTGGGAGGTAAAGGAAGCCGAGTGATGAGGTGCGGGGGTCGGGGAATTTTGGTAATCCAGGTTTGGGGGATCTGAACATCGCGAAGGGGGTTGCGACCGGATGGTGGAAAGATCGTGGGGGCACATTGTGGGTCATTTTCGGGATCTTTTTTCTGTACGATTCTTACGAAGGACTTTCCGGAAAATGGAGTCTAAGTGCCCCATATACCCCCAAGGAAAAACGATGAGGTCTTTCTATTATTCGCTCGCGATGTAAACCGGGCAAAAGGACAAAATTTTCAAAGTGGAAGTATAGAATCAGATTACGTGACTGACGGGTATTTATTTTTAAAATCATATACCGAGGCTAAATAAGGTGGAGCAGCTCTTTTCGATATCGATTCTGAAATTTTGTCAATATATCTTGATTTTGAGCTATCAAGGGTTTTTAAGCCTAATGCTGTAAAAAAACCTGGGGCTCCACCGCCAAGGCAATACCCAATCATTCCACAGGCAATGTTTATTCCATAATAATATCCTGTTGAATAACTTTTTATTCGAGTATCATTCCAAACATTATCTAAAATATCCTGTAACTCACAATTTTTGGAAATAATTTCAGAGTCTTTCCTATCATTTACAGCATCATTCAATGCGGAATATACGGAATAAAGATCATAATCCTCATATTCACCAATAATATTCTTACATGCATGTAAGCTCGAAGGATAATGAGTGCATTTTTTCATTAAAAAACTTCCAACTTCTGGTAATAATGATTTTTGTTGAGAAATTTTTGATTGAATACCCAGTTGATTTGCTCTTTGAAGTGTTTCGATACTAAATGAAGGATTCGCTTTAAAAGGATCAATGATTGGATGAACAAGTAGATCATACGCCGTCTGAATGTATAGTTGAGCAAACTCAGGATCCGCTAAAAAGTTATCAATAAAAACATCGGCAATATCATTGAAACCTTGGTAGCGTAACATCGTGTAATCACGAATATAGTCAGTAATTATATAATTCCCACTGATTGAGTGTGAAAGAAAAGTCCATTTAGGTGAGAATGGAATTAAAAAATTAATTTCATCTGTGCTTTCAATTGTTAAATCCTGTAATCGTTTATCTTTCCCCCCAGTTTGTGTATATAACGGAGGTTCAAGTTCTGTCAAAAGAGGTTCTAAGTATTCAAATTCTTTATAATTTGTTGGAAGATCCGTTAGTACAAATTGTATTTTTTTTGTATCCTTAACAAATTGAATTAAATCGGGGAATTCCTTTATCGATATATTATGTCCTTTTTCAAAGACTTGTTGAGGCAAAGGATGTAATGGAAAAATTACTGTTCCAGAAAAAGCCACTTGTCCCCAAATTGAACCACATGGCTCAACTATATTAAAAATGGGGGACTTTAATTTTTCCAATCTTTCGGCAACATTGTTATTCTTGTTGAATGCTTCAATCTCTCGTCTTTCGTATTCTTCTAAAAAATCTGAATCCATGTAAAAAGATACAGTTATCGAATATTTAATCTCTATTTTTGGAGATTTTTAAATTTTATGAAAATCAAGTCTTCTATCAAATTTTTTTTAAAGCAATCCATTTTTTGGGTAGTGCCTCCTTAATTAGTTGATATTTTAAAAATCTTTTTTGAAAATAATTCATGTACTGACCAGATGTGATCAATAATCCCAGCAGCGAGTGCCGGAGATCGTTTAACCCGTACACCACTTCCGTTATCAATAGTAAGTCCACGATGCAAACGGCAGAAGTTAAAGTAGGTACAATAGAGAGTCATCTGATGACCCAACCATTCAATTTTCTTCGAGAATCCGATAGTTTTTCTGGAGACCCGGTTGTTCTCCTGTCGGAATGTGAGATTCTGACGTTCGATAAGACTTGTTGAGATTGTGTGCGGATCAATATTTTGTCCGAACACCACCCGGTGAATCACTTGCATGAGATGATTGCCCTCCCGCACTTTTACTACTTGGGCATATTTGAGATTCTCGTAGGGGATAACGACGGGTTTCTTCGGTCGTCCTCTCTCTCCAGACCGTGGAAATGTGATTTTTTGTCCAAATGTTTCCAGAAGAGCACCGGTATACAATGAAAGTCCGTCACTCACAAAGAACGGGATATTCGAGATATGGCTGGCAGTTTTTGCAATCAAAGTGTCTGCTTCTTGTTGGGTTCTGAATC
>Ga0247842_10003882_pt1 | contig 19492 bp, 16 predicted proteins | sample LaCruzMarch2015__3_FD_192411 | JGI IMG/M metagenome (GOLD analysis project Ga0247842, IMG submission 192411) | Freshwater microbial communities from meromictic Lake La Cruz, Castile-La Mancha, Spain - LaCruzMarch2015_19m | ecosystem: Environmental > Aquatic > Freshwater > Lake | place: Spain...
GCAAGTATCGAACGAGATATTGTCTGTATTGCTCATAATTTCAAAAAGATGTTTTGCTTATATTTAATCTAAAAAGATTTTTTAGTAAAAACCCATCCAAGTTTGGATGGGTTTTTGGGACAGTCCCATATGCCCTTTTTTCTGTATGTGTGTTTTTATAAAATACTTATTTCTTGATAATAGCTTCGATAGCTGCGAATCCCATTTCTTCTTTGTCGTTGATGAGAATGTAGAGTTCATCACCTGGTTTTCCTTTGAAGAAGGTAACTGCTGCTTGATTGAGGAAGTAATTTTTTCCATCATCAGTGATTGCTACAAATTTGTTGTCGTCTGTTCTTGAAAGTACAGCTCTGACATGTTTTCTTTCGATAGGTTGGATCAGTTTGTAGATCATTTTCCCATCTTCCAATATTTTGAGCTTGAGAAGATCTCAAGGTACTAATTTAGTTTTACTTGAATAGTTCAATGGTACCGGATATTTCTTTTGATCAGCTCCGATCATAAAGTATCCATCAAATTTACCTTCAACTACTTCTGCGTTCTCTTCAGAATAGCTTTTGAGCTCTTGAGCTGCTGCTGCTTCTGCTTCTTTGTGTTCTACGCTTTCAGGATTTTCAGGATCGAACTTTGCCAATTGATTGAGTGCAAGTCTGATTCTTTTCATGTCATTTTCCATGTTTCCCAAAAGATTTTGTACAAATTGTACCATCTGTTGATGTTTTAACATCATTTCGTCTTTATTGACTTTTTTTGGTGCTGCAGCCTTTGCTGGAGCAACTGGTTTAGCTTCCGTAACGGGAGCGACTGGTTTAACTGGAGTGACTGGTTTTCCAGCTGTGCTGGACTGATGAGCTGGAGCAGCTGGTTTAGCTACTGTAGCTGGAGTAGTAGCTTTTGCTACTGGTTTAACTGCTTTAGGCTCTGCCTTTGCCGTTGTTTTTGTTTCTGCCATGTTTTTGTTTAAGAAGGTAAAATGTTGAAATGTTCAAATGTTGAAATGTTGTTTTTTTCAGTACATTGAGCATTTTTTTTGTTTCATTAGTATAAGTATACTGGTTTTTTTAAAATTTGCAAATTTTTCTTACTAGTAGAATATTCTTTGAAAAATTTATAAAACAAATTTTTCTTACTAGTAGAATATTCTTTGAAAAATTTATAAAACAAATTTTTCTTAATGAAAAATTTATCCATCATTCAATCAAAAATAAGAAATATATTTTTGAAGGATGATGTACAAATTTTTCTTAATGAACTTTGCACCCGGGTGTAAAATATACAAAATATACAATATAAAAAAAACGTTCATCTGAATACCAGTGAACGTGTGTATTGTTATTGTGTATTTTATTATTATTCCCATTTTTCCCATGGGATTTCATCTATTTCTTTTTCTCCATGTAACCAAGATTTCAAGCTCTCTATACATTCTTGATCATCTAAACTTTTTACCTTTATGTTTTTTCTTTCTGATTTGTCTTCTTTTTTTGTTAAAAGGATGAAAAGACCTTCTTCTGTTTCTGTTTCTTCTTTCCTGAAATTATCCCAGTTAAATGAAATTTGTATAAACATATTTTTTTTCTCATCCATTGAATAAATACACAAATGCCCTGGGAAATGTAGATGTTGATCTATGCCATAAGGAGTATTACTCTTGATAAAAATTCCATAACTTCCTTTTAATTTTTCTTCAAGCGTCTTACCCAATAAATTTATTGGGGCATTGAGAAGCTCGTCTGATTTTTTTGCTGCTTCTGATAGATTTAAATTTAATGTATTCATATTTTTATTTTTTTTAAGTTTTTATTTATTATTAATTTTCATATATCTTTTATACTTATATACTTATATAAGTCAACTTTTTTCTGATATATAAAAAAAAACGTTCATCTGAATACCAGTGAACGTGTAGATTTTTTTGATGTTATTTATTGATTTGTTCTCTCAACTCTTTGTTTTCGATAGCTATTTCTTTGGCTAATTTGGCTATTTCGTTGAATTGTGCTATCATAAAATCTAATTCATCTTTTAGTTCTTTTTTTTCCACCTCAATTGTTTTGTTGTATTCTTGTAATGATTGAAAACATTCCAAAAATTTTTCAAATAATTTTGTTCCATCCATACACATATTTAGTATATCAAGCTGAGTTTCTCTACTCAAACTTGTGTATGGATTTTTCATCGCCTTTTGGTATTCGGTGATTTTGTTTTGAATACTATCGAGTACTTTTTCTGTCCTGGCAATTGCCAAGGATAAGGAATCCGTTTTTTGTGCTTGTGCTCCTAGTGTTATAATCACTAAGAGGATGATAATGAATATTTTTTTCATGATGGTTTTGTTTTTTGTTATTTATTATTTATAATTTATTACTTCTATAAGTCAAGTTATTTACTTTCTTATCTAATGAATGTGCTTTTAATATCTCTATTTTTTTTTGTTTTTGCTTAGGAAATAACCATACTGACGTATAATCTCTAATTTTTAAATATTAATATTTTAAACTCATGAAGAAGTTGCTAAGTATATGTGCTCTTGGACTCTTGTTATTTGGTATCACTAGTGCTGCGACCGGAGACTTATGGAGTTGGATGGATAACCTTAATGATGAAATCCCGTTTGGATATGCAGTCAGTCAAAAAATTTCTGTTGATCAGATTACAACAAGCAAAATTGTCATCAAATCACCAGTCATCGAGGATGAATTGGGCAATCAAATCAAAAAATATACCGTAATGTATTCACAATATCCATTATCTCAGATCTTAGACAATGTTGCTTTGCTTGATCAATCCAAAGAGAAGACCTTTGATTTTACTACATTGCTTGCGACAGGTATTACGATGGAACTTAACTCTATCGCTGATGGTATCAATCCAAATGTGGTGTATTATATCTCTGTTATCCCAAAAGATCAGAATGGTATCTTGTGAGAAATATCCAACGAACTTCGGTTTAAACTGGCGACACAAACATCGGGAGAAGGTACGCCTCCTAGCCAAGCTACAGGTCATGCAGCAGCGGGTGCAAATATGAGTTTAGCAAATGTTACGTGTCCAATCACTGCGAATAAGGCAGTTTGTAGCTGGACAGCGATTGATGGATCAGACAAAGTAGATATTTTTCTTTGGAATCCTACGAGCCAAGTATTTGAAAGGCTTGCAAGTGTAAATATGTCTGATGAAAAATATGAATTTACTCTTACGAGAAATGGTGAATATATCGTGAACTTTATGCCAAATAATTGATGAACAGAATATCGTCTTACTTTTGTTGCTAATGGAGTAGTGGCAGTTGTTACACCCGCTAAGCCTTGAACAAAACCAGTCATCGGCAAAATTCCTGCTACAGGGCCAAAAGAGAATGTCTTGATCGCATTAGGTATTGCAGTGGTTTTGTATGTTGCATATAGAAAAATGAGAACCAAAGCAAAACGTTAAAAATTAATTATTACTAAAATATGACCTGCAGTGATGCAGGTTTTTTTTAATCCTCCGTCTCACTTTCGTTCGCCACCTCCTTTAGCAAAGGAGGAAGTTGTGAAAGCCCCCCTCTTTGCTAAAGAGGGGTTAGGGGTGATTAAGATAAAAATAAACAAAAATAAAAAAATTAAAATAATTAATTTTACCAAAACAACTTGTAGATACCTACCGTAATAACCGTAGTAAACCGTCCTATTATTTCCAAAACTATTTTCACTGATTTCTTTTTCTTGGTTTGTTTGCTTACTGTATTCCATTGATCTGATGATATGATTTGCTGTCCCAATGTTTGTTCCATAGAGAGTATCTCTTGTTTGATTGCTTCACTATTTGCAAGATAATTTTTATGTTCTGCATCTATCATTACTTTGATTCCTTTACTTTCTTGGATGCTAGGATTTCCATATTGCGTATGAGCAACGTGATATCGAATCGTATCGTACATCAGTACCAGATCTTTATATATTTTCATATGTTTTTTTAAAAGTTTGCGATGGATGCTTATTAATAGTACTATGAGTAGTACATATCCTAGTATTACTATCAGTACTATTTCTGCTAGTTCTGGACTGAGTCCTGTGATGTTGACGAAAATGTGGAGGATCCGTATTCCTGCATTTTGACATCGAGTGATGGTGGCTTGGAGTCGAGTAGGCATTTTTAAAATTAATAATTTAAAATTAAGAATTAAGAATTAAGAATTGAGAATTAAAAATTGAGAATTAAGAATATTATTTAATTATCTTGTTGATTAAATCTATTTTTGTATCAAATATAAGTTCGTGTGTTTCGTTAATATATCGATTGTAGACAAGATCACAAATAAGATTATCATCACAATCATTAAAGGAAAAATTATCTGCGAAAGTAACAAATTCCATTCCATCAGATGTTAATGAATATTTATCTTGTATAGATTGGACGTTTTCCTTTATTTGAGCAGAATTGACATAACCAAAAGGGATAATATTTTCCTTTTGTTTTGTGACAGTATTTAATATCCAAGTAACGGGATTACCTTCATAATACAAAGTGCTAAAAGCTACCATATTACCGGTTCCGCCAATAATGTCTAGATAACAAATACCATCTCGTTCATCCATTACTCTACCGTAGGTAGCTAACTCTTGACTTTTTTGTGTTGAACAATCATAGGTAAAGAGTGCTAATTCAAAGTCACTATCTTCACACATAGGATGTGCTGATGTAGATGCCATCACTGCATAATAAAGTATATTTTTATTTTTATAAAATCATCATACCAAGGTATTTTTTCATGGCCGTTTTGTTTCCAAATTATATTCATGCAATCAATTTCCGGTCTGACATGCTAGGGATTTTGTAATTGAGGGAAGCGTTCTTCCATAATCTTTACGAGGTGGTGTAGAAATTATTTTTTCACCAAAATATGATTGTTGTGAAACAAAAAATGTAACTTTTATGAGGCTATAATAAACCTTATTTTTAGCATAAGCACGTACAAGATAGCTATTTATTCATGGAGATAGATTATTATTCTTGGTAGAAATAATAAAAGAAAAATCTTTTTTTCCAGGAGTAAATCAATCTATGGTATGTATCTTTTGATCTTTATTTCGTATCATTTCCACTATTTCCGTATCGTTGGTTACTACGCCATGTACAATAATTTCTTGCGTGTCCAAAGCATAAATTTCATTTACGATAAATTCTATATTTCACTCATTCATCACACCAGCTGACATTTCGGTTGCTCATATACCGGTAAAAGAGAGAAAAATATCTGAAACATTATTGTATATTGGTCTTTGTGGATTGGTATTAACATAACTAATTTTTCTTTTTACTAGACCAGGAAAGTCTTTAAAATATTTTATATCTTGAGGTAAAATTTCTTCTACTCAAGATGATACTATTATTCCGGTAGTGATTAATAATTCTCCTGTGATAATATCATCTGTTCCTGTTGTAATATTATTTACTAATATATTCTCTGTTGATTGTAAACTGATAAATTTTCGATCACTACGTAGTCATCGATAACAGAGAAGGAGAATGATAATGATACAAAAAGAAATCAATACAATCCATAATTTCTTCATATAACCGAGACAAAAAAGTAAAATATTTTTTGTAGAGGACGGTCCCCGCAGAATTTCGGAGCAGGCGCGACCGTCCCTTATGTATTATTATATATGTTCTTTCCATACGTTTATTATCTTTCCTTCTTTTACTAGTACAGGTATAAAGTTTCTCCAGAATACTGGTATTTTAGCCGTGATGCAATATTGATTCCATGATTTGTTGTGATAGCGGTCAGTAGTCTTTGCGAATCTTAGTGATGCACCTATTTGTTCTTTTTTCGTTATCGGCAAGGTTAGATCATATCGCTTAACTTGTCCTAGCATAGCTATTGTCTTGGATTTCTCAATCTGTTTTTCCCAAAATCATTTTGGCGCTGAGATCAAATATATATTACCATGGGATTTAAATACGTATGTTTTGTTGAAATATTTATATCCGCTTTCGTTGTTTTGTAAAAATTTTTTTCGTTCATTGAGCAGAGGAGTAGTGATGTTGTTAGAGATATTCAGTGTTTTCATAACTTGCAGAAGTCATTCGTTCGTAATTTTTTTGGAATCTATTTTTCGTTGATAAGCGAATATTGCGTGTCGATGAGGGGATTGTGAAATAGAATTCAGAATATTTTTTTCATGTTGTGATGTTTGTTCGCATTGTTCATAGATGTTTTTCATGCTTTCAATAAACGTGTTTGTTGTTGATGTGTGTTTATGTGAAAGCTTATAAAGTTCAGGTAATACCTTGTTTCTAAGTTTGTTTCTTAAACTTGTAGTACTATCATTATTTGTCGGATCAGTAACAAAAGGGATATTGTTTTGTTTGCAGATAGTAAAAATTTCATCTTTACTTAGTCATAAAATCGGCCTTAGCACTTGCAATCCTCATAAGAGATGATGTGTTTCTTGGGTCTGCATAGCAAGAAATCCATTGATATTTGCTCCACGAAGAAGATTCAAAAATGTGCTTTCTATGCGGTCTGTGAGATTATGTCCGAAAATAAATTGATTGATAGTATGTTTTTTTGCTTGTTTTTTAAATTCTTCATATCTTCGATTTCTCAGTTGTGCTTCTGTGTTTTTGCCTGTTGTTCCTTTTTGTCTTTTTACAATAATAAGCTGAGTGTTTTCAAAAAATTTTTTGATAAATTCTTCATCCGCTGTATTTCCTGGTCTGACTCAATGATTACAATGTATAAAAAATAGATTTTGTAAATCATATTTGTTCTTTATAAAAAAATTGTACATCAAACATGCAGTCAATATGCTGTCTGCACCTCCACTTACGGCTATCATAAGCTTTTGGCTAGGTGATACCTTGCTTTTGAGAAGTTCAAACCATGCTCATTGCTGAGCAAATGAAAGGGTTATATTTTTGATTTCCCTTATAGTACCTGTGTTTTTTCATATTTTTTTCATCAAGGTCGGATTTGAAAAAATTCAGTAAAACTTTATACTTATAGTAAGTATTTTATATATATGTTTTTTACAGTCAAATGAAAGATGTACCTATATCTGTTGACAAGTCCTGATGAAAAAAGAGTAAAATCATAAAGGACAAGGTCTTCAAGATCAAGATCGCTGATTTGTTAAATGAAACGTGAAGGAAGGACGAATTGGTTTTTGAGCATAAATTTTCTGATCAATTACCAAACCTGGATGATGAGGGTATTGCCTGAGCATTCACGGTCCAATCATTGGATAAGGTTTCCTTGTTAGGTACACTTGCTGATGTATCTGCTCGTTTTCATGAAACATGTGATAGTTGTGCAACGTCGTTTGTAAGATCAGTAGATATCCCTCTCTATACTGCGAGATTTGTCTTTGAAGATGATGTAGCCAAAAAGAAAGAACCTACAGAATCCGAAGAAGTGATCTTTTATATAGATTCTAAATCAGAAACTATTAATATCGAAGATATGGTCGTTCAAGCAATCTTGCTCAATGATCCATTCGTCAAGCGTTGTGAAAAATGTACTAAACGTTTGGAAGCATCCAATGATGATGATGATGATTTTGGTGATTTTGTAGCAACGGGTAATATAACTTTTAGCTAATTTCTAATTTTCAATTTCTAATTTTCAAAAAGCATTCCTGTTGTTGCAATTCAGGGATGTTTTTGTATATTTCTCCTATTTAGTTTTTACTTATTCGTATGCGTTCACTTCGTTCATTGTTGTTGGTATGAATTTTTTGTTTGCTCTTGTGAATCGCATGCGCTGCATTTTCTACTGAAGATTTTATCGCTCAATTTCAAGCACAACAAGCCACACTTTCTCTTTCAGAAAAAAAAGCATATTATCTCCAAGTATATAATAAACTTTCTCTGCTTGCTATAAAAAATCATGATGATGCTGACCAATCTGCTCTTTATGCTTCTCTCCAGGAATATATACAATTACAGATACAATCCTTATGAACTGGTATTTCATCTCCCAAAATTTCTTCTCTTTCTGGTATGACTATCCCCAAAGTTGATTTGGCAAAAGTAAGAAACGCTTGGTTAGCATTACATACTATAGAAAGAGCAACTAAAAAGCTGACCCCTTTCACATATAGTTCTGACCTTGAATGAACTGCTACTACATGGGCAGATTATCTTTCCGATCTCGGCAAAGCAACTCATCAGAGAAAAAGCACAGATGGGTATTATTCGTACACTAGTATCAAAACCTGGTTTTTGGATCAGTGAATTACTTTTGCTGCCAAAGAAAAAAATGGTCAGGCATTATTTACCGAAAGTCTTTGATGGTGATATTATACCTGCAAAAAAACTGACTGTACAGATGATTTTATCAAGGCTATCAAAACCACTCGAAAGTTCTTTATGAGTGAAAAAGGAAAATCATATAGTCCTCATTACAATGCTATCGTAGGCAATTTTTCTACTCTTGGTTTATGAGTAGTTCTTGTCGGTAATAAATACTACTTAGTGACCCATTATACTCAGGACTTGAAATAAAGAATCATTTCCCTATATATTGTCCGTGATTTTTTTTTAAATCTCTATAATTCTTATGAAAAAGTTATTTGCAGCGCTTCCTATAATCTGATTGATTCTTGGTGCTGTCGCTATCGCTACGGAAATACACAAACCTATGTCCTTGGGACAACCATTACCTGAACATACAAAAATACAGGTTTCTACTACGGTAAAATCTTCTAACAATCAATTATGCCCTTTGAATACACCTACTTCTGTTTGTACAAATAAGTAATAGTTAAAAATATATGGCGGCTGTAGCTCAGTTGGTTAGAGCGCCTGCCTGTGACGCAGGATGTCGCGAGTTCGAATCTCGTCAGCCGCCCCATAAAATTGACATGTAATAGTGTCTTTTTTGTTTTTTTATTGTAATGCAGGATATTGTCCTGTAAAACTATGTGATTACGTCGTTCTATTGCATAAAATATAAAGAAAGTCGCTCCCAGCGATTTTTTTAAAATGTTATACACTATGTTTCATTCATTTTCTTGTAAAACATGTATAATTATAGTATCAATCAAGTCTTTTATATAAAAATGGCTTCTTACCTAATATTTCTCTAATAGATATATAGGTACTCATCTATAAGCTCATTTTGATATTTACCTCTTCTTGCAAATGGACAAGCGATAGTTAGAACAATGAAGATATTTTACTTTTTGGGTATACCGCCATCATTTATGGAGATAAAAATCGATAAAACAGCTTCAGACCAGAGATTTGATAGATTTCTTAGAAAATGGTTCAAAAAATATCCGCAAGTTCATTTAGCGGACATTTATAGTACAATCAGAAAATGATTGACAAAAGTCAATGGTAAAAAGGTAAAAGAGCAATACAGACTCCACGAGGGTGATGTTGTGCAAATAGATGATAAAGTACAGATGTGAACTGAAAACTTATCGCTTCTTGTTAGTCAAAAAGACCGTAAACTAGAAAAAGTAGACATGAAAAAGATACAAAACCAGATTTTGTTTGAAGATGACCATTGGATTGTCTTTGATAAACCTGCAGGTATCCCTATGCATCCTTGAAATAAGCATCGAAATGATCTGTCTATGAATGACTACTTGGAAAAATATGCAGAAGCATATGCAACCCCTACGTTTAAGCCATCTTTTGGATATAGACTGGACAGAGATACGTCAGGGATATTGATTGGGGCAAAAAGTTATGAAGCATTGCAATATATCAATACTATTATCAGAGACAGAAATATCGACAAATATTATCTGACCATTGTCGAAGGTAAGTTTCCTACTCATCTTTTGATCGACAAACCATTGACCAAAACCTACAATAAAAAATCTGATAGATCTCAGGTGACTATAGATTATCGTGAGTGATTGGAAGCCAAGACAGAATGCCGATTGGAAAAAACATTTGTTCATCCGTTGTTGGGGCAGATTTCTTTAGTGAAAGTCAAAATCCATACATGAAGGATGCATCAGATTAGAATCCATATCAGTGATGCATGATATCCAGTTTTGTGAGATATTATCTATGGTAATCCTGCGGCTAATAGAATTCTGTATAAATCATTAAATGTTACTAGACAACTATTACATTGTCGAAAATATAGTTTTTTTGATCCATTCAAAAAAGATCAGGTAGTATTTGAATCTCCATTACCTCCTGACTTTACTAAAGTTCTAGAAAAATAAAAAAATATTTATCTTCTAAAAATTGCTTCATGGCTCCTTTTTATCTCAAGTGAACATTTCAAGAAGAACAAAATTTCAACCTTAGGGATATATCGTGAGAAAAATGCTGACTTACTGGTGTGGTCAATTTATTGAGTAGATATTGATATGAATTGCTTTGTTTTCAGCAACCGAGATGAGAAAAGGCAGCGTGATATATCAGTACAGATGGTGAAAAATTCGTCAGTATCAAATGATTTTGAAGTGTAAATAATGTGTTTCATGATTTCATAAAACTACCCGATAACGATACTATTCAGCAACAATTCAAAGAATTATTACCATGAGATATATCCATAGGACATAATAGATATGCTACGAGTTGATCTGCAGATTCTCCAGAAAACATTCAGCCGCTTTCTGGAAATTTTAAAGGAGAAATGTTTTTTATAGCACATAATGGTACCTTAGCGGATGCAGATACTTTACGTATACCTTTGACAGAAGCCTGAGTTGTTTTTGCCTCCAATTCCGATACGGAAATATTTGCTCAATATATCCAAAGATCTGAAGCTGATACATTGGAAGATGCCATAATAGATGCAGCAAATCGTATAGATAAAGCATTTTCACTTTTGGTGATGACAAAAAACAAACTCTATACACTCAAAGATAGGTATGGAGTTAGGCCGCTTCATGTCTGAGAACTTACCAAGAAGGATGGACAAAAATGATATCTGCTTGCATCCGAGGATTATGTTTTTGATCAATATACGCAATGTGATAAAACAAAAAACTATGAAGTCTGGCCAGGACAGATGATTATATTTGAGAGAGGAAAAGAGGGATATGTCATGAAACAATATGCACAACCTGACGAACATTTTTGCTCGTTAGAAAAAATATATTTTCAAAATCCTAGAAGCAAACATCATGGATTTTATAATGAAGATTATAGACAATTATTAGCCAAACAGATTTTACTAGAAAATCCTTGACTCGTGTGAGATGCCATCACTGCAGTTCTAGACTCTGGTAAACAAGCAGCATTTGGATTGTCCAAACATTCAGGGATACCTTATAAAGAATATTTTATGAGACTACATAATAGCCCTACTACGACATGAAGATCATTCACTGCATCTCAACAACATGAAAGGGAAGTTATCGCATATAATAAACTAAATCTCAGAGAAGACAAAGTGCAAGGAAAACATATTATATTGGTAGATGATAGTATCGTTAGGTGAACTACTCTCAAAATCAATATTGATAGGCTCAGAAATGCTTGAGCAAAAAAGATTACGATCGTTATTTCATCGCCTCCTATAGAAAATATTTGTAACCTATGAATGGATTATGCTGACCCAAATCAGCTTATTGCTTATGTAAAACAATGAGACATAGAAGAGATAAGAAAAGAAATCTGAGCAGATACATTGATATATCTCTCATTGGAGGGATTGCTTCATGTCGAACAACAAATTATCGATGAGGCTTTGAAAACCTGAAAAACATGTGGGTATCAGTCAGGAACATGTACGTGATGTTTTGGAGGAACATATCCATGAAAAAAATAATTTCTATTCGATCACCTCGAATAATTGTTGTCTTATATTATAACTTATATACACCGCTAGTAACAATGCAGCGTGAAAATTGTTTTTTTGTCCAGTCCCGCAAGGCGGGATTGGTCGTGGGGTTAGGGGGCACGAAAAGCCCCCATATAAAAAAAGAAAAACTATGTTCAAATGTGTTTGATTTCGTCTCCCAAAAGAGTAAAGTTTTTTTTATACAATATACAATTTTACTTTATTATTGTTTTTCCTTATGAAAAAGATTTTTTGGACAACTGTTTTTTGGCTTATCGTATTTTTCGGATTCACTTTGTATATCAAATGGTTTGATGCTAATATGGCAATAGGTGTAAGTACGTGGCTTGGTGCTACAGAAATCACTACTAGTGGAGAAGCTATCCCTACTACGGGAGCGACTAATGAAGTTATGAGTGGAATCAATGCTATCCAAACAACACTTACTGATATGCAAGCAACACTCAAAACACTTGCACCTGCTACAACACCTGTCGTTGAAACTCCTGCAGCTACACCTACAACAGGTACCAAAGTTGCTGAATAATCATTAATTCAAAATATAAAATTCAAAGCGCAAAACATATAGTGTTTTATTGCTTCACCTTTCATTATGAAAAAAACTATTTGGACTATTACGTTCTTACTTTTCGCTATATTCCTATTTTGAATATATCTTAAATTTTTCAATGCAGAACTTGGTTCTCAAATTACTTCACGATTTCGTGTCGCTCAATATTCTGGTACGGAAACGGTTGTTGCTCAGACTACCAAAAAAATAGAATCTGGTTCTTCTTCTGCGTCCTTGGCTTCTGTATTTCAGACTACTGCTCCGACTACAGTTGCTCTCTATTATTTCAACACATTAGAAGATCAAAATCTCCCTCCAGAACAACAAGCGAATATCAGTTCACTTATGCCTGTGTATCGTGTCCTTCCCGCAAGTCAAAATATTCTTATAGCTACTATCAATCAACTTATCGCATGAAATTTGACTGCAGCAGAAGTTGCTCAATGATTTACTACAGAATTTCCTCATCCCAAATTTCATCTGCTTTCCGCTAATTTAGCACCAGATGGTGTTTTGACACTTGAATTTTCTGAGGTACCTTGATTTACAGATGGTGGATCTGCACGTATGTTGATTTTGTGGAATAGTATCGAAAAAACAGCTCATCAATTTGCGGGCATCAAGAGAGTAGTATTTACGCCAAATACATTATTTCAACCATAATTAGACTTTAGAACTTAGAGCTTAGAACTTAGTAAATAAACACTGATTTGTTGTCAGTGTTTTTTTTGCATTTTTGAAGAAAATCAGTATACTATATTAGTGAATAGTGAATAGTGAATAATGAATAATGAATGAACTGTTTTGATACAAACTATTGTAGATTACAATAGATAATACATAGACAATACTTTCGTTATTAGTTTTTCCCAGCTTTGCTGGACTTCGCACTTTAAATTATTAATTAATTTCCTGGTATGGCAGACAATAAAAAGAAACATGGAAAACCTCTGGATAAGGATCAACACAACAATCCTGAATATGAGAAAAAAAATATAAACATCACTCATCCTTTTATGAAGGAGCTTGAGGGAGCTTTTGATAATTTTAATAAAATACCTGAACACCAAAGGGTTAAATATGGTACCGGGAAATATCTGGAACAATTTCGAGAATATTTCAAAGAAGAACATCCGAATTTGCTCGATAAGATAGATAAGAAAGATTTGCCTGTATATATGCAAGCTATTGAAAAAAAATGATTTACGTTTTGTGATGTACAAGATAAGGAAAATGAAGAAAAGGTAGATAGTATTCATAGAGAATTCGATCCTAAAGATACAGAACAGCATGTGATGGAAAAGAGTTTAAAAAATCTGCATGATTTTTGTGATGATAGTGTCAACAATCTTCCTGGAGATCTTTTTAGTAAATTTGCTAGTTTTGCATGATTTAATCCTACAAATTTTCGTATTAACGCAGGTAGTAAGTTTAAAACTGTTGATGATCTTTATCCGATTTGGAATAAATTTTTGGAAAAAGAAGGTGTGTCGCTTACGGATACTGTTGCGAATCATGCTGCTAAAATATTAATCCCCGACTATAATCCGACAGAAAGAATTATGGTAGAAATTGCTTTGAATAAAATAAGAAAAGAACTCAAGGGAAAACTTAGATCAGATTTTGATGAGAGATTTTTTGATTCTGAACATATAGGAAAAATCAATATACATAGTCCATATCAGGATCTTCTTAGTTTTAGAAGAGAATGGCTGTCGTTTCTTACTGAACATAAATCAAATATTGATGAATGATTAGCTAAAAAACTTGATGAGATTATCGTTACCAATGGTGAGATCCAAGATGTGCTTTCTGTAGCAGGAAAGCAATTTGATGATACGAGATGATTCTCAGAATGGGAGCAGTATTTTAGGCGTGTATTCAATAAACTTGCGACTCGTCAATTGTTTGAAGAAGTACAGAAAAGAGAAGAAATAGTTGATCATTATGTTGGTTCGATGGCAGATACCTTCAAATATTTTCCTCCTTATGTTGATGAAATTCTAAAGATATATCCATTTAATGATAAAAACATTTCTGTTGTAGATCCTACATTCAATACTGATTTCCAAAATATTTGAGAACAGATCTCTGATCTAAGACGTCAAATTACTTCTGCTCCAGATGATAAAAAAGAAGCATTGAGACTTCAAATTGTTGCTCTCAAAGAAAAGCAGAAGCAACGTCAATGGAAAGCATATGTGGCATTTCTCAGAACTAAAGATGTTGTGGTTGCTGATATATTTGCTCAATTAGTTGCGAACAAATTTAATTTTGCTGTTTTGTTGTCAGATCAGCAACAGTTGCTTGTCAACGTTCTGGTAAAACATAGACTTGAAGATACGATCAAAAATAAAGTTCCTGAATTGCTTTCTGTGACTGAAGAAGAGTTGACACAATTCGTCAATGATCTTTTTGATCTCAAGAAAATGGAGATTACGATTCCTACGAGACATGGAATGGTTCCTTTAAAATTTTCCAAAAAGGAATTTATGGCAAGTGCTCGTAATCAGCTTCTCGATGTCCATGATTTGGAAAAGAATTTTAATCATCTACCACTCAATTTCGTTACGCAACTCACGGATGCCAATGCAGCATTTTTTGAAGAGAGTCCCATATTTGATTCTCTCTATACTCCTTTTACTGCCAGAAATAATACATTTCGTATCAATGATGCTTACAAAGTAAAGATCAAAAAAGATGGAAAAATAGTCCAATGATATCTCTCTGCATATTGTCCAATAGATGAATACAATATAGAGGAATATGATGGAAAACAATTATATCTTTATACGGAGCCCATGACCGCTCCTAATCAAGAAAGAAAAATGGTTACTTGGGAATGAACTGATGATGGTACTCCTGTTGTTATTAAAAACAATGAACAATCACTTTGTGATATGGAAATCGTTGATAAGCAACTTAATCTCAATGGTGATGCCTTTTGAGCGTTGTTATTTGGATATGTTCTTGGACAACAAAGTAGAAATCAGACTATGTCACCCGAAAAAGAAAAGGAGTTGTGAGAGAAAATTGGTAAGCTTAATGTCTACAAAGAAAAAGCGGAATGAGAAGAAGAGGAGGCAAAATCTATACCAGAAACAGACCAAACGAATGTTGAAGGATCAGAAAAAAATAAATTTTTTGATGAATGGGATAAACTCAAATGATATACTTTTCCTGAAGCAACTGCTGCCAAAAATAAGGAAAAACATGGCTTTGTAAAGTGAACCACTTTGCTTATTCCTTTTGCTGAGAGTGAGACTCCTCCTTTGCAAAATGGCTGAAATGCTTGGATGAAAATGGAAATCGTTGATATCAATGAAGAAAAATGAACGTTTACGACCAAAATACTTGGTGGTGAATTGAGTTTGGGAAAATATGAAGGACAGAAAAAAGAGATGCCGATAACTGCCGAATCTTTGGCTACTCTCAAACGTATATTCTGAGAAAATATTTATAAATTTCCTCCTACTGCTGATTATGCTTGGGATGATCAAATGCGTATTGTCAATGAATCTATCAGTAAGGATATGTATAAATCTTTTGATAATATAGCTTTTGATAAAGGCGATTTTAAATTTACCCTAGGTGATCAAAAGGATGAAAAAGTGACTCATTTTGGTCGATATGAGCAAGGTATAGGTGAAAAGCTTGATCAAGAACAATGAAATTCTGTATTATATAGTTTTAAACATAATTCTAATAAAAAAACATTTACGGTGACGGGTGAAGTGAATACTGCAGACAAGATTACGAAATATCCTTCTCGTGATATGGATTATGCTACGTTTATGATTTTCATCAAAGAAAAATGACTGCAGCCAAAGACAAAAAAACAAGCAGAAACTATGAAAAAAAATCCTCTTGGAGAAGATAGGGAAACTCCCACCACCAAACGTCCATTTAGTATCAATAACATTTTTGGTTTTTTCAAAAATACATTTAGCAAGGTCAAAGATTCTATCAAAAAATATGATGATGAAAGGACAGAAGATCTTACTGATTTATTGACTAGTCAGGGTAAACTCTATAGTGCCATAGGAAACTTTTTGCCTTTTGATAGGATGTCTGCTGGATTTGAAAATATGGGTGCAGAATACTTTCTTGAAAGAGATAGTAGAATCCGAAAAAAAGTAGAGAAGTGGAAAAAATTCTATGAAGATGCTGATTTTTCATTGATCTATACTACTATATTAAAACCTATGCTTCTTTGACAAGCATCTATTAAACCTCATTATAAGATTGCTGCACTCTTACTTGCTATCATTGCCAAAGGAAAATGACCATATAGTAAAAATCCTGAATTTACTGCAAAAGGTATGCGGGTAAATGTTCTTATGTGACCTGTACATCAAGCGAGATATCTGGATATGCGTCAAAAACTTATCAGAGAGATGGAACAAGGTGCTTCTACCTATGGAAGTATATGGACTGATAATAAAAAAAATGAAATTCTTGAACTTGAAATGAAGTATATCGTTCATGTTATGGATGGAAGACAAATGGGAATACAAGATGGAGATAAAACGAAATATTATTTTTATGGTAAATACTCTAAGACGTTTGTTGATGAATTGGAAACATGATATAATAAATTTTTTAGCAAAGCAACAGTAGATGAGTGATTTGGTAAAGTTAAATGAGCAAGTTTTGAATTTGCTAGATCAGAATTTTTTAGATTATTGTCAGATAGGCCTCAACAAGCTATTCCTTTTCTTAAAACAATGGCCCTCAAAGCAGTAAGTGATAGTCAGTGGAAAACATTTGAAGTAGCAGTGATGTCTGGTATGCTTTCAGGTATTTTTCTTACGATGGTAGATTCTGAAACCCAAGGTATGATCAAAAATATCTGTAGAACGAGAGGATTTATTCCTGGTATTCGAGTTAAGGATATCAAACAACAGACTAAATTACAGAGAATGCTTGATATATTTAGTGATGGAAAATTTAGTGATAAGCAAAATGGTACTGGGTATGATTCAAAAAAATTCTCTTATACGGATTTTTCTGGTGGCACTAATGATTTTGTTAAATGGGATGTTGATAAAAAATGAATATTTCAGAAATGGATATCTAGTGATAATAGGTTTAATACTCTGAGTGATTTTTTTAGGCTAAAAGGAAAAAATGAAAATAAAAAAACGCTTCTAGATATTTATACCGATAAAGATACTTCTGCAGCAGATAAGGAATTGATTCAAGAATTTCTTGATAATAGTAACGAAAGACATGAGAGTCTTGACCCTGAGGTGAGAAACAATCCTTTTGCTCTGAGTTGATCCATCCTGACTAAAAGTCAGAGTGTTGTCCATGAAATGATGAAAATTAATAACGATTGATTTGCTGGAAAAGATGGTGATGAAATACAATGTATGGAAGGTTTCTTTACTGATATGCAAAAAGATATTCCCAAAACTAAGCTTGATTCTCCACAACAAGTTAAATTTTTTATGGATAAATTTTTCAATCGGTTTGGTGAAAAATGATTTTCATGAACCAATAAAACAGATCTTGTTAAAAGGTTGAAATGGTGTCAGAAAAATGCCGGTAAAAAAGAGGTAAACGATATTTTGTATTATAGTATTGTTGGTCAAGTTTGCAGTAGTTTTGGTCATGCTAGTATTCCTCCTCAATTTGAAGGTGCTCTTCTTGTTTGGAAAGATTTTTTCCAAAATAATTTAGATACTATTTTGCAGCCTGATATTTTGACGCATTCTTTTGGTAGTCCTTCATATCTAAATGATTATACTACGTCTGCTCCTGAACTTCTTTCTTGGGAGTCTTGTGTAAACCTTTTGGATAGGGATCTGAAACAAGCATATATGATGACCGCATCTCCAGAAGAAAAAAAAGCTTTTAATGCTGTCACTGCAAAAATGAAAAATGAAAATATATTAAATAGACCTTTGTATGATCTTGCAGATAAATTGTATAGAGATACAAGGACTCCTAATCGTTTTAGGAGTTCTGCTGATGCTCATGAATCCAATAACACTAAAAAGCCTACATCTTCCAAAGTAACCTGAGCTAAGATAAAAAATGCTCAAGTTATAGATAAAGTGAGACAAATTTTAGAATGAAAACAACTACCTACTTCAGAAAATGATTATGTACCAGAAGATCCGTATGAAGATCCGTATGATGGTATTTAATCAATAAATTTGGCGTTTCCTTCTGGAAGCGCTTTTTTAGTTCTTGATTTTGTCTATTTTTTTGGTATCACCTAAAGATGAAATAAAAATAAAATTATTTACTTTAAAAATATAAATTATATGAAAGGAAAACTTATTGTAATCGATGGTACTGATGGTAGTGGTAAAGCTACCCAAACTGGTCTTCTTGTCAAAAGATTAGAAGCTGAAGGATATGCTGTTGCTATGGCAGATTTTCCAAGGTATGGAGAAAAAAGTGCTATTTTAGTAGAGCAATATCTTAATGGTCAGTTTGGTTCTGCTGAAGAAGTCAGTCCTTATATTGCTTCTACTTTTTATGCCTATGATAGGTATGCTGCTTCAGAAGTAATTAGCCAATGGATTGAAGAAGGAAAAATCGTTATTTCTAATAGATATGTCTCTGCGAATATGGGACATCAAGCTGGTAAAATCAAGGAAGTATCTGAAGTTGATAAATTTCTTATATGGCTTGAAGATTTGGAATATGGAAAATTTGCTATTCCAATACCTGATGCAACTGTTTTGTTGTATATGCCTGTAGAAATAGGACAACAATTAGTCGATAAAAAAGGTGATAGAGAATATGTTGGTGGACAAAAAAGAGATATTCACGAAGCTGACATTAATCATCTTACTGATGCTGCTAGTGCATATTTATATGTAGCTAAAAAGTATAATTGGCCTATTATTCAATGTGCTCCTGATGGTAAATTAAGAACTATAGAAGATATCCATGAAGAATTATGGAATCTTGTTTCAAAAATTATCTAAAATGTTTTCGTAATGTATGATAATATCCCGGATTTGTCCGGGATTTTTTTTATAGATCCCGATTTTTTATCGGGATAATTTCGACATCATAAAAATCGACTTAATGGACATTTTCGGGGAGATGACATTTCAAGAAAATATGATGAAATCAAGGGAATAATTTAACCTTCCAATAATTTGAATAATAATTTGATTTTCCTGTCTCTAGATAATCAACAATGT
>Ga0247842_10003886_pt1 | contig 19483 bp, 7 predicted proteins | sample LaCruzMarch2015__3_FD_192411 | JGI IMG/M metagenome (GOLD analysis project Ga0247842, IMG submission 192411) | Freshwater microbial communities from meromictic Lake La Cruz, Castile-La Mancha, Spain - LaCruzMarch2015_19m | ecosystem: Environmental > Aquatic > Freshwater > Lake | place: Spain...
CTCTGCTGGATCGCACAACAGCCACTCGCCGGGATCGCGGGAAGGAGATTTGGTGTCGCTGACGTTTTCGTCCGCTCTGTCCAGTTGACGAATTGCTCGATCAGAGTTATTCGAATCCCTCCCTGGTTCACTGATGATTTCGTAAGTAGCGTTTACCTGCACCCGAGTTCCGCCGTTATTGATAACCCTGACCGCATACCCCTCCACAGCTCCAACAAAGAGTTCATCCTCTATACTATTCGGCTCAACAAGAATATCAGGAGGCAGCGTTGCACGAGCATGGACCGGAATCGCATATTCAGGATTGTCCGGATCGTTGGACTCGATTATCATCGTTCCATCGAAGACTCCCGGATCGTCTGCCGCAGTCATAAAGGTCATTGTCACCTCTGCGCTCTCGCTTGGACCGAGAATCAGTTCCACAGGATTAGCTGTGAAACGGTTGTTATCGCAGGAGATATTCGTGACCAAAAGATCTGCCGTGCCGGTATTGGTGATCTCAACGGGAAAGCTCTCGGGTTGTCCAGCGAAGACGTAGAGAAAATAACCCGTATCCCAGTCAAGACAGGGAGGATCAGCATAGCAACCCAAATCCTCTGACCAGACAACTTGGATATTAGGTTCACTTGCGACCAGAATACTAACGTTGAACTCTGTTCTGAGTTCATCAGGATCGTTAGTTCTGAAGATGAGATTCGACTGGTAATTACCCTCCAATAAACCATTGCTATCGATCGTAAGGATAACTTCCTGTTCGCTTTCGGATTCAACCATGAAATTGGCGGGATTGTAGGTTAAGTAATGCTCATTTATGCCGTCATCGATCCAGAATGCACGACGACTATCCCACCCATCACCGACAAACAGATCGTAACCGTTATGTACCAATCCAGTATGCGGAACATTGATTCGATCTCGTTCTATCTGCCGGATAACCTCGACTTCGTTGCTCTCAAAATCTATTGAAACCTGTGAAATGAATCCGGGTTCGCCATTCTCACCAGGTCCTGACATGACCCAGAAATGACCATCCCCATGGAACGGTACGTAAGTGATATCCACCGTCCGGCGTCCGAAGAAACCGGCAAGATCTGGTCCCTCATCTACAATATCTCCGGAACGAGTCAGTTTGTAAAGTCTGCTTTCGTAGGGCGCCTCCTCTGTAAATTCAAGATTACAGTAGAAATACTCGCCATCATAGGCGAAAGATTTTGCGATGCCATCACTTGGCAGATTAAAGGTGCTTTCAAGTTGACCATTACGCCAATAACGGTAAACGATCCTGCTGCTTCCTTGCCCAATCCAAAAGAGTTCGCAGAGTGGATCCCATACCATCCCCACGGGTTCGGCATGAGTTGCAAAACTGCTAACTATCCTAAAATCCCTCATGGCAACTGCTCGACGCGCTGCAAGACAGGTTACCCACAAGTTTTGGCCGTCCCAAGCATTACCAGAATGATTGGCAAACTCGAAATCGTAGAAATCCAACTCCTCACCAAATTCGTCGCGCTTAGGACCGCCAGTGGGATCGGCTTCTACGTTCGGATTCTTACTCAGGCTGCGTACTTGGCGGTCTCCTCGGTTTTGATCGTTCGCATCCCGCCCCGGTTCGCTGAGGATCTCATGAGTGATATTTACACGCAATGGAGATCCACCATCATTAAAGACCGTGATCGGGTACTCCTTGACTTCATTGGAAATCAGATTATCATCGATACCCTCTGGTTCAATTCGGAATTCAGATGGTGGTGTTGCTCGCGCATGAACCGGAATTGCATAATCTGGATTGTCAGGATCGTTGGACTCAATAATCAGCACCTCATCGAAGACGCCCGGATCATCGGCGCCAGTCTGGAAGATTACCGTTACCTCTGTACTTTCGCCAACACCGAGAACCAATTCAGCCGGATTGGCTGTAAAGCGTTCATTATCACAACGGATATCATTGATTTCAAGATCAGAAGTACCGGTGTTGGTGATCTCGATTGGAACATCATAGGGCTGTCCAGCAAAAACTTCGGAGAACCAACCTCTGTCCCAGTCAAGACATGGAGGATCATCATAACAACCCAAATCCTCTGACCAGACAACTTGAATATTGGGCGCTCCTTCGACCAAGATGCTAACATTGAACACTGTTGCCAGATGAGCAAGAGCGAGAGGGGTAAATGTTATATCGGCTACGTAATTACCTTCGACCAGATCATTGCCGTCGATTGTAACTATAACTTCCTGCTCACCTCCATCGGCTTCGACAACGAACTCTGCTGGATCGCACAACAGCCACTCGCCGGGATCGCGGGAAGGAGATTTGGTGTCGCTGACGTTTTCGTCCGCTCTGTCCAGTTGACGAATTGCTCGATCAGAGTTATTCGAATCCCTCCCTGGCTCACTTATGATTTCGCGAGTGGCGTTTATCTGAACCCGAGTTCCGCCGTTATTGATAACCCTGACCGCATACCCCTCCACAGCTCCAACAAAGAGTTCATCCTCTATACTATTCGGCTCAACAAGAATATCAGGAGGCAGCGTTGCACGAGCATGGGTCGGTATCGCATACTCTGGATTGTCCGGATCGTTCGACTCAATAATCATCGTCCCATCGAAAACCCCCGGATCGTCTGCCGCAGTCATAAAGGACACTGTTACCTCTGCGCGCTCTCTTGGACCAAGAACCAGTTCCACAGGATCGGCTGTGAAACGGTTGTTATCACAGTAGATATTCGTGATCTCAAGATCTGCGGTACCAGTGTTGGTAATCTCGACTGGAAAACCTTCGGATTGTCCAGCAAATACGTACAGAAAATAACCCGTGTCCCAGTCAAGACAGGGAGGATCAGCATAACAACCCAAATCCTCCGACCAGACAGCTTGAATATTGGGTTCACCAGCGACATTGATATTGACATTAACCACTGTTTCTTCTTCATCAGGATCGTTAGTAGTAAGTATCATGTCGGCTTCGTAATGACCTTCGACCAGATCATTGCCGTCGATAGTAACGAAAACCTCCTGTTCGCCTCCGTCGGGTTCGACATTGAAACAAATTGGATACAATAGCCACTCGCGATAACCATCATCAATCCAAAAGGCTCGGCGGCTATCCCATTGTTCACCAACAAACAGATCATGGCCAGTATGTATTAATCCAACATACGGAATCCCTCCAAGATTAGGTCGTTCCAACTGTTTGACAATCTCCACTTGGTCATTTTCAAAATCTATAGCAACTTGTGAGATTAATCCACCTTCATCTTCAGCAGATATTACCCAGAAATGTCCCGACACATGTGAGGGAACATACGTTATGTCCACTGTCCGACATCCAAAAACCTCCGAAAGATCTGGACCCTCATCTACAACCCTCCCAGCGCGGTTCAGTTTATAGAGAATGTTGCCATAGGGTCGCTCGTGAGTACGCTCGCTATTGCAATAGAAGTACTCACCATCAAAGGCAAACGATTGTGAGTTACTCGCACGCGGCAGATCAAAAGCGCTGACGACTTGCCCTGCCCGATTATAGCGGCGGACTATGGTACTATTGCTTTCTCCAATCCAAAAGACTTCATCAATTGGATCCCACACAATACCCATAGGATTCGCATGAGTATTAAAGCTATTCGTTATCCTAAAGTCCCTTAATGCAACCACTCTACGGGCCAAAAAGAATGTAGCCCATATACTTTCTCCATCAAATGCAAAACCAGAGTGATATGGAAAATTGAAATCATAATAATCCCATTCTTCACCAAATTCATCACGCCTGGGACCACCAGAGGAATCGGCTTCTACGATCGAGTTCTTACTCAGGCTACGTACTTGGCGGTCTCCTCGGTTTTGATCGTTCGCATCCCTCCCCGGTTCGCTGATGATCTGGTGAGTTACAGCGACTCTCAGCGTTGATCCGCCATTATTGATGACTCTGAACGCATGCTCTTCCACAGTACCCGATACTATGTCATCCTCAATACTATTCGGCTCAACAAGAATATCGGGAGGTAGCGTTGCAGGAGCATAAACCGGAATCGCATACTCAGGATTGTCGGGATCATTAGACTCGATAATCAGCGTTCCCTCGAATTCGCCCGGATCGTCTGCTGCAGTCGTGAAAGTTACTGTTATCTCAGCGCTTTCCCCAACACCAACAACCTGCTGCACAGGATTGGCAGTGAAACGGTTGTTATCGCAGTAGATATTCGTGATCTCAAGATCGGCTGTACCGGTGTTGGTGATTTCGATGGGAATATCGTAGGAGTATCCGGCGAAAATGTCAGAAAAACGACCTGTGGTAACGCCATGTCCCCAATCGAGGTATGGATCATCACCATAACCAAAATCTTCTGACCAGGAAGCTTGTATATTAGGTTCACCATCGACGAAGATAACTATGTTGAGTACCGTTGGTTCTTCATTAGGATCATCGGTGGTGAAAATCATATCAGCTACATAGTTGCCTTCTACCAGTTCAAAACAGTCAATCGTAGCTGTAACTTCCTGCTGGCCATTGCCTTCGATCTCGAAACGAGCAGGATCGTAGGTTAAAAAGTGGCGCTCTGTGATCCCGTCATCAATCCATAAAGCACGACGACTTCCCCAGCCTTCACTTACGAACAAATCATATTCATTATGCACTATTGCGAGAGGGTTTTCCCCTTCCTCATGCAATCGTCTTACTTGTCGGATAAGTTGCACCTCGTTATTCTCGAAATTCACGACAATTTGTGATATATATATTACATCTCTATCAATAATCCTATCAAAACCAAAAGACATTACCCAGAAATGTCCTTCCTCATGCTGGCGAACATATGTTATACCTACTGTCCGATATCCAAGGGCACCGAAGAGATTTGGACCTTCATTTACTGCTTGTCCTTCTCTATTCAATTTATAGAGAATGTAGTCTTCTGAATATTCTTCATCTTCATCAAAAAGTTGGCTATTACAATAAAAGAAATCTCCATCAAAGGCGAAAGATGCACACCTGCTCACACGCGGCAAATCAAAAGTACTTACAACCTCGCCATCCCTATTGTAGCGGTAAACAGTGGCGCTGTTGTTTTGTCCAATCCAAAAGACTTGATCGACTGGATCCCAAACGATCCCCATAGGAGCCGCATGTATTTCGAAACTATGGATTATCTGTGAGTTCTTCATTGCAACCAACCGACGTGCTTCGGAAAAGATAGCCCAAATACACTGGCCATCCCAAGCAAAGCCTGTTTGAAAACCCCATTCAAAATCATAGGAACCCAATACTTGACCTAATTGATCGCGTTGAGGACCGTTTGCGTAATCGTCTTCAATGTTACTATTTCCGTTCAGATTGCGCAGTTGTCGGACTCCTCCGTTTGGGTTATTCGCATCCCTCTGCGGTTCCCTGACGATCTCGTGGGTAACAGTAACACCTATCGGCGCTTCGCCGTCGTTAATGACGGTAACCGGATAGTTCGTGACCGAGCCAGAGATTTGTTCATCTTCTATGGCGTTCGGATCAATATGAATTTCGGCAAAAGTGTTTATTGCTACCAGTGCTAAGATGCAGAACACAAAAACAGCAATGAAAAGCCGAAGGTTGAACCTTGAATTCAGTATTACTGACTCAACTTTAGTCGATGTTTCCATCTTGAATTCTCCCTTGATTTTTCGTTTTAGAAACTGCTACCAATGATACCACTTAGGTATTACTTGGCGGTCTCTATTCGTTCTTTTTTCTATTTTCTTGATTTAGAAAATCTGATTGTTTAGTGAGCAGACAGATTATTCATGAAAGAAATACTTATCAGTATGTCTTAATATTACTACTAGTTAGAGTATAACCTTTAAGAATAATCTAAATGAGTTCATAAATCCAGATTTCAGTTGTATCAATGAATTGGAAAGTTGCCTTGGCTATCTTTTGTCATTGAAAAACGGATTGCTCACTACCGGCATTGGTTCAGGGATTGATCCGCTCTTCAACTCCATCTCTTCAATTAGAATCGACGGTGTTATTATGGAGACAAGATATTGGACATCATTGTTGATGGTAGGTTGGTGAATATTATGAACTCGTTCGTCATCACCGAGCAAAATGATATCGCGTAATAGACCAGCGTTGATGTTCTCGAATTGTAGCCCACGCACCGGTTCAAGTCTGCCATCTTCAGCAAATACTTTATATGCAACAATGGGTACTGTAAGCAGAGTTTTCTCATCGCTGTCCTCGAATGTCCGAAATGAGTACTGGCTGGAGATGCGTGGCTCGTCGAGACTTTTAATTAGTAAGCCGAATTCGATATCCTGCTCACGGCAGGATTGTCGCATTTGCTCCATCAACTCCTTCGTACTCTTTGATTCACTTGAAGATACAACTAAATTCGTGATTCGAGGGAGTTTCACTTGAAATGGCAATAAGATTGCGTGACCGTTAGAACCAGACAGCTTTTTTAAAGGTTGTCTGGTCATCGGCAGATTGACTAAACGCCCACAATCGACGAGCTTAATGTTGCGAGATTTGATACCTTCATCATCAACATTCAAGTATCCAAGCAATCTCTCGCCTTCCCAATATTGACGACTTGGTTCATCTGTGATTGAGATAAACGAGGGCATTATTCGTTTCTCAAGCTTCCCGCTAAGTTTTCCAAGAGATAGATTTTGAGCCAACCATTCATCGGCCACCAAAGGTTTGCGCGATAATACAAGCTGATTGGCGAAAAGCTGGGATATAAACTGTGCAGCAGCATAGTCTGAAAAGACTATTGGACCACAGTAGTCATCGGTTAACATTTTTGCATTCGACATCGTCACGAGCTCACTTGCCATCTTTTTAACATCGTGTAAAATCTCATCAACATCTGGCTTAATGCCTCTATCAGGGATGATAAAACACATAAAATTGCTCACACGGTTGCCGTCCATCGTTTGAGTTGTAGCACTTATTTCTAGTTCACAGTAGTCTTCTTTAGTCAAGAATATACTTTCCTCAGAATTGAGAAACCTTCGTATTAAAGTAACCGCTTTGAATTTTACATTCCAATCCTGTAAAGTTGGAAATACTTTCAGCGTTTTCCCCACTTTTCCAACTGTATTTGTCCAGAAAGTTGAATCCATCTTTGAAGGAACCAACTCCTCCATCATACTAAAACGCTCTTCAGGCGAAAAGTCAGCAATAGTGTCTTTGTCTGGATGTACTTGAATGTAAGATTTCTTGTTGGCGAATCTCTCAAGAGCCACTTTGTAGGCACGATCGGTGCTTAACCAGAGCTGTTGACGCAATGCGCGGTAATTGTCCTCTTCGACCATTCGCTCTCGATTATTCTGAATGTCTGACCACGAACCGTAATAGCCCGTATTATCGAAAAGTGGATCTCCGACACGCATCTCTGTGTATAGTACTCGTTCATGAGAGGATTCCGACTTCACAATCGCGTCGAAATGAGCTTCAATGAAAGTAGTGTTATAATCACGTACCTGATAACTCATGAAATACGGAGTTGGCATACCAGGCATCGTAAGTTCTTCCATTGAACGAGTTATTTCATCTTGCATCGCTGCAAATACAGGATCAGATAATCTTTCACTCCATAGCCGATTCGCAAGTATCAAAAGGACTGCGAGCGTGAGAAATAATCGATTAACAGCCCACATTACCTTCTTCAGAGTATATTTAGAAGGCCGTAAGTATTGAATTGATTTTCTAATACTATTCATTGTTAAACTCCGGTTTTGGTAGTAAGGGTGGTTTATCTTGACGTTTTGCCTGTTTCTCTACCTCTATCTCGGACACAAGGATACTCGGAGAAATCGCAGACACAGGCACACCTCCTGATTCAGCACCGCAAATCCCGTTGAATACTTCATCATCGTTGGCAGTAGTTATTATTTTTTTGAAACAAGCGAGCGGCGTGCCAACAATGTCTACTCCACGTACTACCTCGTCTGGGCGTCCATCGGGATAGATGCGATATACCAATAATGGGAACACCTTAAATGCCTGATATTCGCTCCGTTGAGTTGAGGTCATACCACCTCCTATATCTTTGAATAACAGTCCATAAGGCTTGTTCTGTTTAAGGCATTCCTCAATTAGCAATTGACGAAGATGCTCAAAAGTTACCGATTTGTTCGATTGAATTATTAAAGCTCCCTGACGGCAAACGATATGATGGCCAAAATCTCGTCTCCCGTGTCCATTACTAAATGGAAAATTCTTTATAGGAGAACGTGATGTTAGGAAACCGCGAAGAATCCCGTTTTCTACAACCGTTACTCTTTGTGACGGAACTCCCTCATCATCGAATTTGTAATACCCAGTTAAGTCATCGCCTCTGAAATTCTGAAGTGTTGGATCGTCATATATATTTATAAAGTCGGGTAGAATCTGTTCGTTCAATTTCTTGGTAAATGTTTGCCCTTCCTCCTCACTCTTCTGACGATGTCCTTCAATACGGTGACCGAAAATCTCGTGGAAAAAGACTCCGCTCGCTCGGTTAAACAGAATTGCTGGTCCGATATATGGCTGCACTATGGGCGCATCGCGAAGAGCCTTAAGCTCTTCGACGATCCGTGCTGCATCTGCCATGATCTTTGAATGGTCTGGTAGGTGGTCAAGCATTGTACAAGTGTAATTTTCACTTCGCGAAAGATCCATTCCATCAGCCGCAATCCCAGAAACTGACATGCTAAAGCTAATATTGCGATTGCAGTGTTTTATACGAGTACCTTCAGTGTTTATTATCCATTTTGTCCCATCATTGATATTGAGACGAACACCTGATTGGAGAACGAATGAATAATTCGACAGATAGTTCGACACTTCCTTTATAATCCCTTGCCAATAAACAGTATCGACCAACGTTAAAGATTGTGATTCAGTGAATTTCTGTGGTTCAATAGGCGAGAAGTCATGTGATAGATCTTCCTGTTCGACTTTTACTTGACTATTGGAAAGAACCTTGACGTATCGTTCACGAGCTTTTTGATACTGGTATTCGGTTTCTTTCCACAGCGCTGCACGAATAGCATTAGTTTTGAGCTCCAATGCAAATGGGATCACTCGGCGTGGATAACTGTTATCAAACCAGGCACCACCTCTTATTTCATGAGTGTTGTCTAATTCCATGTTCCCAACTCGCAAATCTACATCGAGATAACGTCTGGTGTATTTCTGCGGAGCTTCAAAGCCACCATTTGTAGCTCCGAGACTATATTGATTTGCCTCAACAACAGAATATTGAAGAAAATAAACTGGGTATTCAAAGTCTTTGGAAAAACTCTGTATTGATCGATCCAACTCCTGTTTCATAATTTCAGAGAAATCGGATTGTTTCTCCGCTTGTGCCTTAACTGAGTTGGAATAGAGAGAAAGTAGAATAAATAAAAACGCCGATAATAGTTTGTTTTGCACAGATGTCCCTTGAACTTGAAAGATTGAATCGTTTGAAACTTCAGTTTAGGGTAGCGACGACCTCAGTCGTCGACAGATTTCATGCCTTTTACTCTAAAGTTGGCGATTAAGGTCGCAGCTACCCAATAAATATTTATCAAATCAAAGAATTCGGCTTAGTAGTTTTAATTACTTAAGTAAGGTAATCATCCTACTTAAAATTCCGTTTCTGTGTTTAACCTGAACAAGGTACCTACCAGCAGGGAAATCCTTCGCATTCCATGCAATTGTATGATTACCTGGTGAGAAATCTCGATTAGCGATCATATCAATTTCTCGCCCAGAAAGATCGAATACCTGTATTTTTACTGGACCAAAGGTCGATTGAGAGAATTCCAGTGTCATGCTGCCATTAAATGGATTTGGATAAGGATAAGCCATAGAGAAGTTTAATGGAACTTTCTCATGATCATTGACATGCTGTTCAAGCTCTTCAAACAGACCTTCACCTTGAACAGCGTACCAACGTTTATCAATGTCTACATTGTAGTATCTATCTACTTCACCACCAATCCAATCAATCAGAAGAGAATCGCAATGATTGTGTTCGCCAAGACCGAAATGCATTGCCATCATATTCTGGCAACCTTCGGCGCCTGATCCACCCTCAACTTGTCTCAGATAGTGTTCGCCGTCGCTGTGAACTGTGGCTTTCGAACCGAAGCCAAATCTATTAGCACTGACACCTCTAAGCTCGATTTGTATCCAATGGCCGACATCGCAGTTGTTTTGAAATAAGCCACCCGCACTGCCACCAATCGCAAGATCGAGATCACCATCGTGGTCATAATCACACCACGTCACACCATTTGAGTCGTAAGCTTTGGTGTGAAATCCTGTCTGGTAGTTTACGTTACGGAAAGTTGTATTACCCATATTCCTATACATGAACGGTTGGCGACCCTCGTAGCATGCCGAAATGAACACATCCTGCCAGCCGTCGTTATCATAATCGCCCCAAGCGGGAGAAAAGACTGTCTCGCAATACTTGATACCCGATTCTGCGAAGATGTCTTCAAATCTATATTCGGGAGAACCGGAGTTCCGGCAAAGCATGACTTTGTCTTGGTAAGACAAACCCCATGGGTGTGCAAAGTTACCAACTAGGAGATCAAAGTCGAGATCGTTGTCGAAATCTGCCCAAGCTGACCCTATCGTATGCCCGTAGACACCTCCATCTCCATATCCTTGGAGACTCCCCCGCTCATCAGCTTCATTCCTAAATTCAAAGTTTCCATAATTAACCCACAGGTAGTTTGGCTGAAGGCGATAGTTTGAGATGTAGACGTCCATGTCACCATCCATATCGAAATCACACCAAGCAACTCCCCTGCCATAATAACGAAGCTCCGTTATTTCGCGAGGAGCTATATCTAAAAATACTCGATCTGCTGGATTGAAGGAGAGAAAGTAATCCGCAAAGTACTCAGGATTGCCATCATTCCAATTTTCAGCATTTGCAATGTATATTTCCAAACAGCCATCACCATTAGCATCTCCCCAACCGCTCCCTCCTGTCGGGTTATATCCGTAATTCATCCAGTATTCATTATTTGACATGGTGAATGTTCCATTACCATTGTTATGATACAGCCGATCCTCGCAGTTGTTATTGTTGTTTCCAGCGAAGAAATCTAGCCATCCATCGTTGTCAAAGTCGCCCCAGGTTCCGGTACTTCCTGGGTTATCCTGCCTTATGCCAGCAGCATCTGAGACGTTTTCGAAACTGCTCCCGCTGAGGTTTCGGTACAGTTTGCGACCGCCTATCAGTAGGTCTTCCCAACCATCATTATCATAATCACCCCATGCATGGTTTTCCAGATTAACTAAACCCATCTCGTTAGAGACATTTACAAAAGGAAATTCTTCGATTTCATTAAAGTATTCAAAGGTAGCTCGCACCATATAATTACTGTTCATTATATGCCACATACTAGTTCTATAATTTTGGTTATAAGCCCAAACGTGAGAACGTTCCTCAAAGCAACTTTGGCTGTTATCGAAGAATATTGACGGTCCACCATTGCTGCAAATATGTCCAACATGAAAGTCTTGCGGAGGGTTTAAGACCAATCCTGCGCGTGTTAGATCGATTGTTATCCATCGATTGCCACGCTCAATCTGAACCTCGATTGGATCGATAAGGTCGTTACTCTGATCAGGTTCATGAGCTCCGTTATCCCCCCAGAAATGAATTTCAATGGCACTCGGTGCATTCCTGTCAGCTTCATGTACGTAAATGCGAATAGATAAAAGGCTGCAGGGATGCTCAGGTGAAAAACAAACCGCTTCCATGTTATTCTCATTCATACCGCGGTAAGCTGCATTCACGCTTCCGTTGTCATAAACAAACTCAATTGGATCGGCGAAAGTGACCGATACATTGACTAATAATAAGACTACGATCAGGCTCAGCTTTCCAAACATGACATATCCTCCCTTATTTGAATGTTCGAGTTTGGTGTTCGGCTTTGGACCGATTACCGATTTTGGATCTAACGCGCCCCTTTTTACGCCATTATAATTATTCCATACCTCTCGAGTGTCTCTTTTGGCGTCTCTCTTAAGAAGTTATTTTGTTATAGGAAATTACATCAATCTGGGGATGGGCTATTTTACTAGAATCAAACGCTGCGTGACCGTTCCCGTACCGGAAGTCGATAGTCGGGCGAAGTACACACCGGTAGGCATTCCTGAAGCATCCCAATAGACTGACTGAACTCCTACTGCCTTTTCACCAACTCGCAGTAACGCTACTTCGCGCCCGGTCGGGTCGCAGAGCGTCAATCTATAGGGCGCCAATGAGGGAACCGAGAATTGAAACGCCGTCATACTGTTAAATGGATTCGGGAACGCAGGTGAAAGCGATAGTATCTGTGGTATTTCTTTTGAATCCGCTGGAGCGATATTCGGCGCAGCGCCGACAAACCAATCATAGAGACGTGAAAGAAACTGACTTCGCGGAGTTCTCGAATCACTTGCCGTTTCCAAGCTGAAGCCTAGATAGGCCGTTTTAGAGTGCGTTGTTGTATCTTCCATATAAACAGCCGCAAGTCCTCTATCGCTTGCTCCCATATGGTATTCAAGAAGACTGTCAGCACCGTTCACCAGCGACATCGTCGAAGGACTTCTTCGAGATTCATTAACAATCTGAATTTGCATGTTACGTGGCATTAGCTTATCACCTCCAATTCCCTCGACTGTGTAAACCTGTACCGAATCAAGCTCGTGCTGAGCGCCAAAACAGTTATATAAAAGTTCTTGATTATCAGGATCATCTCCGATTCTGTTTCCAATCAGCACAATGTGCGCTCCTTCGAGCAATCCATTTTGGATCTGCCAACGATCTACCTCATCTAACGTTGGAGAGGATGAACCTGTGCTCCAGACGACCATGTTGTGGTTTGAAAGCTCGTCAGATTCGGGAGAATTCTTAGTCGCGACATCCCAACGCTCCCAGCCATGACCTGCCCTCTCAATCATATGGCAGTAAGTCGAGTCTGTTTCAGCACCATCGTCATCATCAATGAGAAGAACGTCAGGATGACCGATCACAAGTTCAAAGATTCGAGTGACGTGAGCCTGCCCGGGATCAGCCACTACTGTGACCATGACCCAAGTAGATCGCGCCTGAGTTTCACCCGCTGCGACTCTGAATGGTTCATCAAAGTTGTTCGTACTCTGCCCCGGTTCCAAATCCGGTAGTTGAACCTCGCCGTGGTTGACCGTAAGGTCGGCGTCCTCAGTAGTCAGTATTACTGAGATACCCTCAGTCGCCACACCGTGATCGCCATTCTTTACCCCAACTATAAAACTGGCTTCTTCACTTGGATCAAGTCTGCCGTTGTTATCTCCGTCTGAAGCTACTCTTAGATCGGTGATACTCAGCATTGGACGATTACCGAGCATCAGTGATCGGTAGGCGTTGATCCGTCCGGATCCAATCATCCCATCGTACTGGCGATTCTGGTCGGAAATATCATCTGCGCCGTTGAGCAGTATCTCTTCAATTTCAGCGCGCGACATGGCAGGATATTTGGCGCAAAGTAACACAGCGACACCGGCAGCGAACGGCGTGGCCATCGAAGTTCCACTCAGATATTCATAGCGGTTGCCAGGAATGGTGCTGAGAATGTTCACGCCGGGGGCGCTGATATCAACCCACTCGCCGTAATTGGAAAAGTCGGCTTTCCGATCCTGATCGTCCGTTGCCGTTATACAGGTTAGCTCTTCATAGCTGCCCGGATAGATCATCGCATTAGATCCATCATTACCCGCTGCTGCAAGCACAATCGCGCCGTGATCGCGAGCGTACCGGATGACATCGTGAGCAAAATCTGCGTCACCAGCGCCCCCCCAAGAGCAAGAGATAACTCTTGCGCCAGCGTCAGTTGCATACCGAATCCCTTCATACCCGAATTGAACCTGCCCTCCAGAACCGCATCGAACCGCCATAATTCCACACGTGTATCCAACAGAAGATATGCCAAGTCTATTATTGGTTGAAGCTGATGCAATCCCGGCGCAATGAGTGCCATGAAAATCATCGTTTTCGTCATCAGGATTATTATCTCTTCCAACGAAATCCCAACCGTAGAAGTCGTCTCGGTAGCCATTCCTGTCATCATCGACGCTATTGCGATCTTGTTCTGTGATCACACCATCTCCGTCAATATCTTCACCCGGATTGATCCAAATATTATCGACGAGGTCCTGATGCTGTAATTCAACGCCCAAATCAACAATGGCAACTGGAACTGTACGATCCCCGGTGGCTATGTCATGCGCAAGATTGGCTTGACAGAGGTCAAGTCCGTATTGGCTTTGTCGCTGCGGATCGTTGTGATCAAGGATTATCTTACTCACATACCACGGCTCAGCATTTTCAACGCCATCGACAGACTTCAAATCGCGACAGACGTCCCGAACAGGCAATTCCTTTGGGAAATAGACATTGTAATACCGGGTGATGTCTGTCTGTCCTTTTTCAGGAAGACGAGCGCCCCAGAATTTGACTTCAACCTTGGCGACGCCAATCTTTTCAAGCATTTTATCGATGTTTTGGATACCAAACTGCTGGGCGCCTTCTTCCGGCAGATCGACCTTACATGAAGGGGCAAGTCTGATCACCGCTACCCCTGGCCAAGCCTCAGAAGCGTTTACCAATGTATTGACGAGGAAACAGACGACTAAGAGCGCCGTCACAAACGAGGAGAGTTCTCTAAACATTTGCAAATTCTTGTAATTAGGGTTCCTCGCAATCTGTAATAGGTAGTGAGGAATGTTGGTTGATTGAGAAACCTTTTATCTGGTTGTGTTTGGAGCCCCTGATGAGAGAAGAGAAAATGATACTCAAAGTGCCTATCGCGACCATCGCTTCATTACTTTAAGGAGTTGGCCGATCAAAGTCTCCTCGGTGAACGAGTGTTCTCGAAAAATCCATATTTATGAATAGCGTGAAAACACTAACAAATTTAAGTTCTTCTTACTTCGTCAGTACCGCTGTTTTCGTGAAACTTACACCCCCAACCTTTCCCCTCAAGACATAACTCCCCGCAGCCAATCCACTCCCTTCGATGCCGATTGTGCGGTACCCAACTTCGCATTTCTGGTCAAAGATCCGCTTTAGCCATTTGCCGTCCATGCGGTAGAGGTCAATTTCAACTTCGCTTGTATGAAGGAGTTTGATAGTTAGTTGTGCACTGAGGTTGAAAGGCGACGGATAAACTTCTGAAACTGTGAATTCTTCTAGAAGAATTGGAAGCTTGTTGAAGTTATGATTCTCTAGATCGACAAGGTTCGGCGCGAAGCCGCGACCATTCAGGATCATCCGTCGTGGCGACCGTGGTTCATTGGAGTAGACCAACACAGTGTCGATGTATTCGACAGTATCCACAGGCGAGAAAGTGATAGTTATCGGAGTCGCATTCCCAGGTGTGATTGGGACAGGTTCATGAAAGAGAAGTTCGAATCTATCTCCACTATGAGTTGCCGAATCTATCTGGAGTTCTGAGCCTCCGGAGTTTAGCAAGAGGATGTCAGTCGAATCAACAGTGAAGATCGGTGTGCTTTCAAAGCATACGACAGGTGGAACGCGAAGTTCACCCTGAGGCGGAGGTGTTCTTCTCAGAATTAACCTGTTGTCAGTCATCAGAGGAATAGCGAGAATATTGTGCTCGGTGTCGTAAAAGATATCCGCAGGGCCATTGAAGCCATCAGCAACGACCACTTGATTTGAAAAATCTGATTGTAAGCGATAGACCGCATTAGTTCCCCAAGATGATACATAGTAGTTACCGTTGCCGTCGCGGGATATCCCATCTAGGTTGGAGAGTTCAGTGTCGATGATCGTGCTTACGTTCCCGTCGCGCAGGTCGATCTGTTGCACCGGAGAATTCACTCGGAAACTGACAAGGAGCAGCCTATTGTCTTCACGGTCGAAGTAAAGCCCGTTCGGACTTCCTATCTCCTGAGTAACGTATGTTTCGACTTCGTGCGAGCACAGGTTCATCCGATAAATCAAGTCGCAAAAAGTATCAGAGATAAAGAGGTAGCTGTCATCGGCGGTTACGTCGTTTAAGAATTCCGACTCAGGTATGTCCATTGTGAAGAGAGCTTCTCGCGTTGAGAGGAGATAACCTCGAATGTGAGTTACATCGGCGACATAGAGCGTGTCGTTGACGATACAAAGTCCCTTTGGTGAGTTGAGATTCACCGCGAAATTGGAAATATCCCCGCAGCTATCAACCTGACTGATACACCCGTTGCCAGCATTGGAAATAAGCCAGCGACTTCTGTTGTTGTCCCACACAGCACTCTCGGGGGAGTTGAATTGGGAGTATGCAGACAGTACTACCGTTAATACGGCAAGTATGGTCCCGGTCAGTCTCACATGCGTATACATTATTATTCCCAGCAGTTTTTAGTGGCAGATGATAATCGAGCCAACCAGCATTAAGTGAGCTGATAAAAATCGTTCGGTTGGTGGTGATAAAGAATTGTGCCGTCCTTTTCAGGCGGGATGCAAGCCACTCCCCCCTGAATCAGATCGAACCGTAAACAAGTCGAGCCATACCCTCCCTGACGTCAAGGGGGAGCGCGCTAAGCTTCTTTCGAGGTTAAACAACTGAGGCAGTATAGTTGCTTAGCACCTTCAAGCTGAACTATTCACGCTCCCACTTTACGTCAGGATCGAGCATCCGCTGAGTTATGCAACCCCCTTGACTCCCCGGTTTTCCGCGGGCTTGAAAACCGGAGAGTCGAAAATCAGGTTAGACGGATTACTTTTGAAGTATGACCTTTCATACGGGCTTGAAAGATCTCACTTCTGCCTAATTAACGTTACATCAATGCATTTCGCCGCTTTCATCTCATTCTGTCCCTTAGCTACCCGCCTTCAATTCGTCGTCAATGGGTCTCGCGACTAGGCAACCACTCACGTCGAAGACATCGACGGGCACATATAAAGCCTCGGGCAGCCGGATGATGTAGTGGCGTTGGAATTGAACGGATTGGCCAGCACTGCTATACAGGTTAAACCAGTATCTGAGATTCGACCACCGCTCAATCCCATCAGTTCATCAGTCTGATATTTAGACCGTTGCATGATTGGATCGTAAGAATTGGAGGTTATGAATCTCTTTATCCTTAACGATCCAATACTACGGACTGAATGAGGCGCCGTCCGGAGTACAATCCACCCTTTGCGTGGACTGATCGTCACCTTAAACAGCCAAGCTGCTAACTCCATCAGCTACTATTCCGACGCCTACTAATGCACCGGAAGTAGAGATCGCCGAACAAACGAAGAGATTGTCAGCGTGTGCGATAGAAATCGCCTAGCTGAAGTTTGGTGCCATATAGATTGAATTCTATCGTTGGCTTAGGCTCCTCTTCTATGAGGAAACCATCGGACGAAAGCTGACCAACGATCGCTCGACTGATCTGGCGCAAATTAGGAGATCGCCGCCTTTATAGTGTCTCTTTTTACGTCTCTTTTGAGTCGAATCCGTCGGCTTTGAACTTTCTTAATAAGTTCAAAGTCTTGGAGGGGCCACGGACGAAGGTGTCACTTATAACGATATAAACAATTTCAGATGGTGCGTACATTTGGTCGAACCACAGTCAAGACACGAGAAAACAACCATTACAACCACACAGCGAGTAAGTCCGGCTCTGGCCAGTGCACCAATTTTGAACTGCCAATTCGTTAGTGACCGCCACCTGGGTAGTATTCTGTAGCTGAGTTCGAACCTATTCTACTGCACTTCACAGAAGCCGCCTTTAATCTTATCTGTATTGTAGATCCCGTTCTATCCACTACAGACAGATAACGCTCGTCTGCTGATCATTGATCCGATCTAATCCTGTTCTCGCCATTAATAGAACCCACTATTGATCAGTCAAGTCACAGCCTTCTCCATCGTCGACCTTAAGGGCAACTAGAAGCTATAAACGGTTATTGAATCGAACGTCCGGCAAAACTTTTACCACACTCATCCCGGATCATAGATCAGCAGACTTTGAAGATCATCAAGGAAATCCCGACGGCAAGAAATAGAAATATCGCCGTTAGTACAATCATAGAAATCGATAAGGATGAGCGTCCGGATCTGCTTGATGAGGGGGTGTTCTTGCCTTCGCATAGGTCTGATGCGGTACTGGAGCGGCGACTTGAGAGGATTAATGGCTTTCAGCGGCCTTGATTTCTCGGCTATCTGGAGGCGGATTTTTGGCAGACCGCTCTTCAAATAATCCAGCTCATGCCCTTTGATCCGAACTACGATGTGTGCAGGAGATTCTTGTGATGGATATGGCGATTTGGCTCTACTGACTCTAAAGGAGAAGACAATAACCTTGCGGGTAATTACCTCCAAAGTCGAGGTTCAACAGAATGAGTGGGTTTTGATGGTAGGACCTACTGGGAAAAAAATCTGAGAATCAAATTTGGTCAGTTTCAATAATGGCGATCTGCTCGGGTTGAGCGCCAATCATCGACATATTCCTTAGTACATCAGATTGCCAGAGAATATTTCTAAAATTCCGTCTGTCACTGGCAAACGTGAAGAGACACCGGAAGAAACACCGGAGAGACGACCAACCTTTATTTTACATTCAATTATAACATTATGGTCAACAAACACCGATCACCGCTTCGCTCAAACCTCTACAACTCGCACCTTAGAATCCTAACAACCATGCACGGCACGGTCCATGTGTCGCTCGCATTGCGCTAATGCGTTAGATGCACACGATACGCCTACGCGACAGAGGATTTTCAGGCGGACTAGATGCTCGGCCTTGAGTTCGAAGTTATCGATTCGACTTAGTTTGGCGGATCTTCTTTTATAGGAATCACAATTAAGTTCAACACACGCGCCATTCATGGCAACTGCAATGATCCACAGACGGATTCGGTCAGTTTCCCGATTTATCAGAAGGCAACCTTCACACAAGAATTTCCGGATAGGCCGACACTCTTTCAATGCAAGCCATTATCCTGCGGTAGCACTGTAAATCCAACTAGAACTGCATTGGAAAACGCTACCGCTGTGCTGGAGGAGGCTCGGTTCTGTTCTGTCTTCGCCTCCGGTCAGGCAGCAATCAATGCGATTTTACAGCTGCTCGATCAAGGCGACCACGTCCTCGCCGTGCGGGACATCGACGATGGGGCTTACAGGCAGTTTACGAAAGTCATCGCTGCTCTTGGAATATCCGTCAGTTTTGTCGATACAACTAATCTCGACAATATCCGCGACGGATTCCTGCCAAATACGAAACTCCTCTGGCTCAAATCACCAAATATTCCACAGGTCAGCATCACTGACATCGTCGGTTCAGCTGCTCTTGCCAAGGAACGTGGAGTGATCTCGGTTGTCGATAGCACTTTCGCCTCGCCTTATCTGCAAAACCCGCTCGCACTCGGCGCTGATCTTGTTATCCATTCAAATATCAAGTACATTGCTGGGTATTCTGGTGTACCGTTCGGCCTTGTGCTGACAAATGATCTTGACACCTACGAACGCCTCCGTTCCTACCAGAATACCATCGGGG
>Ga0247842_10003891_pt1 | contig 19452 bp, 32 predicted proteins | sample LaCruzMarch2015__3_FD_192411 | JGI IMG/M metagenome (GOLD analysis project Ga0247842, IMG submission 192411) | Freshwater microbial communities from meromictic Lake La Cruz, Castile-La Mancha, Spain - LaCruzMarch2015_19m | ecosystem: Environmental > Aquatic > Freshwater > Lake | place: Spain...
ATCATACCAGTATTTCCAGCCAAAAAGGTTAAAAACTCCTGTCGATTTCCAAATCCACTCACTATTGTTTTACTCACTACTTCATTGTTATTATTAACAGCATTGTTTCCATCAACTTCATTCAATACAAATCCATTATCCATTACAGTCGAATTTATCATTTTGTTATTAAAAAACATTTTAATTTATTTTTTTTAACTTACCTAAATATATTATTAATGAATACAAAGGCCCAACCTAATTCTATTCCACAAGCAATTCCAATATTACCAACAACATCTATAATATCAAACACAACAGCTTTATCATCAGCACGCGGAGCAGTTGATATTATATGTAAATACAATGGATTTTTTTTAAGTTTCGCATTAGCCGTCGGTGCGATGAGTGTCGGATATCAACCAATTGCCGGTATCATTTTCTTGGCATCTCTCGTGGTTTTATTATCACTTTCCTTACTTACTATGTCCTCAAATTTTAAACTAGACGATTATAATACTGGACTTACAAGTTATACATTTTTATATATACTGTTTTCTAGTATATATACAAATGGGGTAACATCAAAGGCATTCGGTTTCACATCTGTTATATTATCCACCATATCGACTATCATTAATATAGTGTATATATCAACTACTTATCCAAATAATCTACAAAGATATTTCATTATCTACTTAGTATATGGAATTATAGGAATTTCAACTAGTTGGTTTGTATGTAATATAAATCCAAATTTTTCGTTATTAAATACAACACAAATATCCACAGACGACTCTAGATGTAGTTCTTCCCCCTCATCTACATTCAAATGCTCTTTTATTTCCAATGAAGATGGAACAGAAATTAATTTAGAAGATATTATGAGTTAATTCGATTTCTGTTTCTTTTTTACTATACTCTCTTTTTCTACAGTCTCTCTGTTATCAAAAATAAAAGTAAGCAATTCATTTACTTCCACATCCGTATTTTGTAAATATTGTTGAAGTAATATATCCAATGATTTTTTGTTTACCGGTTTCTTAGATACACTTTTTTTATATAAAATACTCTCATCCCCATTTAAATTAATTTGTTCTATTTGTGATTGTTTCATACAATCCAACAATTTTTTACTCAACTCTTTTTTCTCTCCATTCAATACCCTAATTCTTTTTTGATGCTGAGAAATCTCATTATCCATATGAACCCATTCTTTCACTAAATCAGGTAATGATGATGTTGATTCTTCCATTTCGCAATTTATTTATAAATTTATAGTATTTCCTTTATGTCTTTTACAAATTCCACCTATTTCACATTGTTGTTTACATTCAGTTCCTTTACGAACTCCCGATTTTAATATTACTTTACAAAGCATATTATTTTGTAAAAGAAATTGCTGTTTCATTTCATCCTTGTGTTTTTTAATTAATTTTTTGTCAGATGAATGATTCAAACAAAAGGGTAACAAATAACCACTATAACAATACTTATGACAATCTTCCACAGAACATTTATAAATATCATAAAGGGGTATATTTATTTCTTGGATTACATCATCTTTTACAAGTGAATTTAATCCATATATTTTCACATCATATTCTTCCTTTAAAAAGGGAAGAATACGATTATTTATACGACGACAATACGGACACTCGATCTTATTTACATTTAATGGGATTCCCCGTAAACATTTCACCTCGTGTGATAAATACATTCTTGTATACATATCTTTCAAAAGTGGTAAATAATTAAATTTATGACTACAATCTAATACAATATGCGTATCTGTTAATTTATTCTTAGATATCATACACAATTCATCATCTTTTTCATATTCATTTTCTGTATCGGATAATAATTTATAAAAATCCATATTATTTTCTGCTACATACATAATTATAGCAATTTATTTTATTTTATAATGTTTTTATACATTATTAAAAATGACAAAAAAATGGGGTCCAAGCGTTTGGAAATTTTTTCATTCTTTAGTTCATTCTGTAAAGGAAGAAAGCTTTCCTATCATCGGAAGACAACTTCTCAATTATATAGTCCAGATATCTTCAATGTTACCGTGCCCCGATTGTAGCACTCACGCTAAAATGTTTTTTAATAAAATAAATCTGAATATTTTTTCTACTAAGAACCGAGCCATAGATCTTCTTTATGTTTTTCATAATGCTGTAAACAAAAATACAAAAAAACAACAATTTCCTAGGAATTTGTTATACATTTATGACAGCATAAATGTATTTGCGAGTTATAATTCGTTTGTTGTTTCCTATACATCAAACATACCCTCAAAATTAACTACAGAAACATTCGCACGTAAAACCTTATTGAAATCATTACACGAATGGTTATCCGCATCGCGTTCTCATTTTACAATTCCTCCATTACCACAAAAACCTCAATAATACCTATATTCATTTAAAAATGATTAATTTATCGTTAAATATATAGATATTAATATAGCAATAATGGAAGAATTGGTTATAGAAGTTTCAAATGATTTCAAGAGAATAATATCTACAAGTGAAATAAAAGAAAAATATCGCGGACTATATTGGGGTGGAAATGGTATTGGAGACCGATGGGCGAATAAAAAATTTAATTACTCTGTTATATACTCTAAGAAAACTCGATTGTATAGCGAAAATAGTGAAGACGTAATCCCAAAAGAGTTGTTGGATGAATTTCTAGTAAATAACAATGGTTCTGGTATAATTGGTGTATTCGTACATTCAAAAAGATTAAATACTCAAAAAAGACCCATTGATAAACAAATCCATAAAGAAATTACAAGTAAGTCTTGTGTTGTATGTGGAACAAATGAAACAATTTGCGACCATAAAAATGATTTATACAATGATGAACGTGTGTTAAATACAAAAACTCAAACAATCGATGATTTTCAACCATTATGTAATCACTGTAATCTACAAAAGAGACAAATTTGTAGATTAGAACAAGAAATTGGAAAAGTGTATTCAGCAAAAAATATTCAACGTTATAAATTTTATGACTTTGAATTTCCTTGGGAGAAAAGGAACTACAATAAATTAGACATTCATTGTAAAACAGATACATTTTGGTATGATCCTGTAAAATTCGATACGAATATATATTACTATGCCAGATATGTTATTCCAATTATCACCGAATTAAAACGAAATACTATATTATCTCAAGAACTTTAGTATAATATTCAGGTGATATTTCACACCCTCTAAATCCTCTCCTTGTATTTTTACAAGCTATTGCTGTTGTGCCCCCTCCTAAAAATGTATCCATTACCATATCATCTTCATTGGAATGTTTTCTAATTAAATCTTCAAATAATGCTAAATTTTTTTGGGTGGGATGGAACCTATTTTTACCCCCTTGAAGAGGATACATATATATACCATTATCATATTTACCATTAAATGTAGGTTTTGTTCCTTTTACTCCTAACAGAGCAATCTCACGACAATTTGTTAAATAATTCACACCAGAATTTAATGGTTGTGGATTTGTTTTTATCCATTCAATAAATCGTATTTGTTTGAACTTATTTTTTTCCATAAGCTCTTTTAAAAGAGAAATTTTCCATAAATCAAAGAATATAATAAGAGTTCCACCATTTCGCAATTTTTTATAATATTCTTTTATAAAATTATCCAATAATTCCATAGTAAAATTACTATCCCATCCACCATAATCAGTTTTAACACAATATTTCTTACCATAAATTGTTCCATATTTCATATAATTATTTTTTTTACCATCATCTTCAATTTTATTCTCAACTTTATATTTATCCCAATCTTCTTCTGTTTTAACAAACTCTATATTATTTTCTTCATTATGCTTGACAGTGTTATAATGAAGGTTCATTCCCGTTTCTTTTGAAATTATGTACGGTGGATCGGTTAATATCAAATCAATTGTTCCATCCGATATAGTTGACAAATATTGAAGTCCATCTATATTTTGTATTTCGATATCACTCCCTTTTTTCTCTATAGCTTCTACCACCTCTGGTTCAATAGTTATTTCTTCAGTTATTTCAGGAATAACTTGTTGGATCATTTCAATCAACTGTTTTTTATTTTTACCACTACATTTCATAATCTTACGATTTTTACATTCAAATAATAACTCTTTCCTAGTCATTTTATTAAAATCCATCTTTCTTAATATAATTACCCAGTATCTTTTGAAATCATTTTATTAATATTATCCGCATTATTGATCGGTATATGTATATTTTTCCATATTTTTATTGTATTATCTGGTAATGTATTCACATATATTATTATACAAGCAAAAAATGCGTGAATCGGTAATAGTGGTATCGATAATTGTCCGATAAGATAAAGAATATACATAAATATCCAAGAAAATGTTAGTGATAAATTAATAAGAACATTGTTATTGCTAGACATTATTACTTTATTAAAAAGAAATAAAATCTACCACTTTCTTCGTCTAGTGCGACGAGAACCACCGCGTCTCGTTGACGATTTATTATATTTTCTTGTAAAGAAATTATCATTATAATATTTACTATTAGGACTATCCTCTTGATTATTCAACACCTCGAGCCTTTTATTTAGTATTTTGACATCCCTCAATAATTCACTACGAAATGAATCATTACGGGGTGTTCCTATACTTCCCAATTCTTTATTTATTTTATCAAGCTCACTTTTCAGATAATGATATTGTTTACCGTAACCATTCCTAAGTTTTTCGTGTTTTCTTAATTTACTATTATTGAAAAATGTTGGTTTAATATTGTTAATATAGTCAACTTGTTCTGCGTATAAATTATAAGTTTTTTCAATTAATTCGGTTAATTGAAGTTGGCGGAATAAATCCCTCGTTCTCTTTTTTATACTTTTATCCTTTTTTCTAACATCTTCCATATTTTCTTCATCAAATATCTTTTCATTATTCATTATCTCATTATTTCGTCTAAGAGCATCAGCTTTAGATACAACCGTTTTAAGATGACTTATTTCATCTTCATTTTCAGGTGTAAAATCAAGAACAGTAATATAATTTTTCTCACCGCTACTTTTTCTGTTTTTTCTACTACTCGTTCTACCACTACTACTCCTATTACTTGACTTTCTTTGACTCAATTTATGTGAGCTTATTCGTTGTGTATTGTTACTTGGTTTTTGATTGAAAAAGCTTCCGCGAATACTCCCAGTTCCAGATGACGACCGTCTTGATGAACTCATTGCTATATTATATCAAAATAATAAAATTTAAGATTTAATATATGACCTATTTGATAACACCATACCTATAAATATATAACCTGATGCGAAAAATACCAATCCATTTATTATAATTAATTCAGTTGGTGGCCTTTTATTTTTTATCATCGAGTGATTAATTAATATGAGTGAAGTAGACAATAAATATACTGAACCATATAATGTAAAAAATATAATAATTGATTTAGCCATTGTATTAACCCCAATTCCTTCTAAGTCTGTATTCGGCTTTAAATGTGTGAAATTGATAAGAAAGTAAATAAAATGAAACGAAATAAGAATATAATGGTAAAGAAAAGAAAGAAAAGAAATGGAAAAACGTATATCTAAAAAAGTGGAAGATTATCTTTCTGGTTTCAAACAAGACATAAAAAAGTTAATGCTCGAATATAATCTCCACGAATCCGATAACGGTAAATTATTACTTCAATCTATCTTAGATAAACCAAACTTATCATTTACTCCTGAAGATTTTATTAAACGACAACGTGCGAAAAACACTGTCAATATCCTTGAACGATGCTCCGCTAAACGAGCCAATGGAGAACTATGCTCCCGAAAGAAAAAGAAAAACTCCATATTCTGTGGAACTCACTGTAAGGGAACTCCTTATGGATCCATTGACAACCCTAACCCCAACCCAGACGACACCACAACCTATAACCCTATCACCACCCCTTCCCAACAAAAAATCAATATATTCACCATCGAAATTCAAGGAATTATTTACTACATCGACGACAATAACAACGCTTACTCAATGGAAGATATTCTACTCAATAAAAATAATCCTCAAATCATTGGAACCATTCATAAAGAAAATAAAACATTTCAAGACATTATCCCACCTCCCCCTCCTTCTTCCCCAAACCAATCACCCATCCAAAACAACTCAATAAACATATAAAGAATAGACTCATTAATTTTGTATGGAATATCATCCTTCTAAGAAATATATTAAAGCTACTATAACACCAAACGAAGAATTACAAAATATCCCAGATGGTATATCAATTCCTTTTTTTATAGAATATGGTTCATTACATCCTTACATCTTATACATTTTTAAAAGAGTAAATGATGAATTATGTTTTATCGAAAAAGATGAATTGGAATTATTATTTGAAACATTTTTTCATCATCCTACTTCATTCTTTAATCATCACTCTATTTTTTATGAAATTCAAAATAAAACTTCAAATGTTCCTTTGGATTTATCAGGCACATTATACGATGATGATACTATTTTATGGTTTGCTACAACTCACGAGTTATATAATACAAAAAAGGTATTTAATATTCCTTTTTCATCACAAGTTAATGATTTTTTCTTAGATAATCTTTGTCTTGAAAAATTATATTGGGATCATATTCTTCAACCATCTCCTATCATTGCCTATTCACAAAATGAACTAAGAAAAACAATCTTTCAATCTACCTTCGGTGCCGACTTCTCACGAAAACCTCCGCATTTTACTCTTCATAAAAATATTATCGATCCTCTTTTACCTGCCGTAAGATACGCATTGTTTCGTCCTTACAATGAAAGCGAAAATGATGTAACATTCGTTCAACATATTCAACATACTCCTATTTGTTATATTAAAAAATTTCCTACCATCTATGAAAATGATGAAGACTTTGAGTAAACCCTAAATAAACCCTAAATAGAATATAACTGGTTTATTAATTAACCACCCATTCCCTGACTTTGATAATATCCTTTATTTTGGATATTATCAAATAATACTATATAATATCGTGTAATAAAAAAAGTATTGTATTATATTACAGATTAATAACTTACATATTTTCAAAAACTTAGTGAGGTGTATATTTATTTTCGTCTTTTGACTAACATCTCAAGATTATTTATTTTATCATTTATTTTTTTTATCTCGATATCTCGTACTTCCTTACACTTTATTTCGTGTTTTTGTCTCCATTGTTTACTTTTAAAAGATTTATCACAATAGTTACATAACATCTCGTTTATTTTTACTTTACATCTATCTAATCGTATATGATTATTATAAGATAACATACTACTATATATTTTACTACATTTATCGCAAGTAACACCATTTTCATCAAAAGTATAACGATCATTTGTTTCTTGTGATGTTTCTGGTAATGTAACAATATTATTTTTATACTCACTACAATTGTCAGGATTATACCATTCGCCGCTAATAATATCAAATATTTTTTTTATAGTTGTTAAAGATATTTTGAAAAATTCTCTATTAGGATATACACGAGTATCAATTGATTCAAGAATATCGTGTATTTTTCTTTCCATTTCACAACAGTCATCAACCTTTTTAGCAAATTCAAATTTATAATTTGATTGTATTATATTCCAAGTTCCACAACAATTTGCCTCAGTTAATCTTATTATCGGATCGCGTTTTGTACGTCCAATCTTATAAACATCATCAATTGTATCGTTTGAAAAACAATAAATATAGCCAGACATTAAATGCTTTAATGAAATTTATTATTTTTTATTCATTTTTATTTTATAATCATTCAAATAATCGAATAACTGGTTTATTAGTTAACCACCCATTCCTGACATTGTAACTCATTTCCTGACTTTATATATACGGTTTTATTAGCATATATGGTAACAAATACTATATTACTTAATAATATAGTATTTTATGGTATAATACTATAGTTAATAGATCATTGAACGAGAAAAGAAAAAGATAATAGTATATAATAATGACAACTTCTTTATCACCATTTTACTATCACACGACAATTGGTGGATTTATCGGACTTAATCCTCAAAGAGTTTATTGGAAACCTGTAAACACCCCCCAAGGTGTTTTATCTGGTTCTATACGACCTTTAACAAATAAAGATTATACTAATACTACTATTTATAAACACGGTAGCACCCGACCTAATAAAACCGTATATAGAAACGGTTATAACATTGCCAATCAACGATTTGTTAACTCATCTGTTGTTCCAACAGGCATTCGCCAAACCATCGATGCTCCTGGGTTATGTACCACTGTTAATAAAGACCCTTATACTGATGTGAAAAAAGGGATTCCTATATGTGTTTCTGATTTAATCCCTAACTACAATTTAACAGATAATCCAGAACCGTTTAGCTGTTCTCCAACATTTTGCTGTAATAACGAAAGAAAGGCTAGACGATCTTCTTATGCCGCTAACACTGTAAAAAGACCCAATTACTTCACAAATACAGCACAATATCTTTATCATCGCGATAAAACTTATTCACAAAATTCATTCCATTTTTTGAAATCAGCAGATTATATTAACGTCAATTCCACTGCTAGTAAATCCCAAAAGAATTTAGCATCGAAACCTGGAGGACCATTATCTACTTGGGACCGATATAAATACAATACCAACGGACATTGTGTTCTGGGAGAAAGCGATGGACAGCCGTGTAAAAAGGAAGTTATGTATGATCCTAACAATTACAAGTTCGCCAAACAAGGTGCTGTTACAGATCGAACTCATAATTTATCTTTAATATTAAGCACTTTATCAAACGCATCGAGGCAACGGGTTTCTAGAACATCCTAATCATCGATAATTCCCCGTTCATTATATAACATTTCAGCAATTTTTTTTAACACTTCACTCATCACTTCCGGTTCCTCACGATTATCTAAGAACCATTGGAAACGTCCTTGAGTTATTTCAGAAAGATATTTTTTTAACTCGTCAAACTTTTCTTCAGCAATATCCATCTTACTCATATAAAGCTCAGTCATAATCCTTTTAGCATCTCCTATTTTCCATATGTTGTCATTAAAGTATTTGACATACTTGTCTTTGAAATTGGGTTTATAAATATTATGATTTTCTGGTTTATCTTTATTAAAATGTGTAATTTTTATCATTTCAAGTGGAAATTCTTTACACATTTTGAGGGCTTTTATTATCTGCTTGTTGGTTATATATGATGTATCTTCACTTCCAAAACTATTAATAATAATATTATTTACAACTCCATTATTTATAGTATTATTGTTAATTGTATTGGCAATTTGTTGAGATGTAGGTAATTGTGGTAAAGCATCTAATGGATATTCAACTATATTTTTACAAGTTATATCTTTTATTTCCAAAAGAGTATCATTTACCAATTTTATTTTTTGTTCCAATTCCCAACTAACTATCTTAGGACACTTTACCTCATGTCTCTCTTTATTCTGTTTGGTTTTAAACTCTTTCTCACAATATTTACACTTACTATTTAGAATACGCACCTTTACTACTTTATTAATACAACGATTACAACTGATATGTTGGTTATATGTTTTTAGATTTTTATATATCTTAGAACACATATGACAAGTTATAGCATCTTCCATAATATATAATTACATATACTTTTATATCTTTAAAATTTTTATCATTTTTGGATAAATATTTCAAAGACTATAATTTATGATTAAAATATATTTAGTTGTTACCATATACAATGTTATAATTTATTAATAATTCTTATAATTACATATCTTTATCTTTTTAGGATAAGAAAAATGGTGGAGAGAAGTCATAGGGTTCTCAAGGAGTTTTTATAATTTTTTTTATTTTTTCTAAAAAATATTTTCAGAAAATTTTCAAAAACCTTTTTGAAAATCAATAAAACAAACATTATATTATTTACACAAGAGTTATTAGGATCTTTTTAAAATAATACAGTTTAATACAATTATGATAATATTATTATATATCATTATATATCTTTAAAATTTTTATCATTTTTGGATAAATATTTCAAAGACTATAATTTATGATTAAAATATATTTAGTTGTTACCATATACAATGTTATAATTTATTAATAATTCTTATAATTACATATCTTTATCTTTTTAGGATAAGAAAAATGGTGGAGAGAAGTCATAGGGTTCTCAAGGAGTTTTTATAATTTTTTTTATTTTTCTAAAAATATTTTCCAGAAAATTTTTCAAAAGGACTTTTTGAAATTAATAAATTTCATTATATTAATATAATGAAAACATCAATCAAAAGAACTAGAGGTGGTAAATGGAGTATGAAATATAAAAAATCTATTAATTGTAATAAACCAAAGGGATTTTCCCAGAAACAACATTGTAAATATGGAAGAAAGAAATCAATCAAACGAAAATTAAAGTCAAAAAAATAAAATGAACTATATTCTTTTTTATCATAAAGAAACAATTTTACAAGAAGAATGTCGTGTCTCCCAAGATTTTCGTCAGTTACAAAAGCATATCTTGACAGTTTAGAGGATACTGAAGAAACAATTACTATCACGTGTAGTAAATTAACAAAATCCAATAATCTTTCTAGATTCAAACAATTGAAAACTCTTATATGCTCTGGATCGGATACTTCCGAACTCCCACCATTACCGGATACAATAAAAAGATTGTCGTGTAATTGTAATTCCATAATTAAAATACAATCATTACCATTATCCTTAGTTACTTTTGATATCTCTTACAACTCGATATCAAAATTACCATCATTACCAAATCAGTTAGAATCATTAAATTGTTCTTTTAATGAAATTAATTATATTCCAAACTTACCATCCACCATTCAACGATTGGATTGTTCGTTTAATCGTATCACCTACTTACCCGCCCATTCCACCCCACTATTAAATTACTTGGAATGTTCTGATAATTATATTGAATCATTACCACCATTATCACCTGTTTTAATACAGTTATATTGTGGGGATAATTATTTGGAAAAATTACCTTCATTACCTGACAGTATAATAAGAATTGATTGTAGTAGTAATCGTATCAAACATTTACCAACACTCCCCAAAAATTTAAACTATTTACTATGTTACAACAACAATTTATATCATTTACCTTTATTGCCCGAAACATTACAAACAATTCACTTTGAAAATAATCCAATGTCAGAATATTTCAATGCTTTTAACATTGAACTTCTTAGAAAACAAGTAAGTATAGTTTATAATTTTCGTTCCACTTATTATCACCTAAAATTCAAACAAAGATTTAGAAATTTATTATGGACTAAGAGAGAAGAAAGGGCACGTATCTTTTACTCCCCCGAAAATTTAAAAAAAATGGTAGAGGATATTGATGATGATGATATTTCACTTCTCTTTAACACTATAGAGAAATGGTAAGAGATAAAACCGACTATAAATATAAAACCGACTATAAATATAAAACCGGCTATAAATATAAAACCGGCTATATTACCACATACTTTTACACTTTTTTAGTTTTTCACTTTTTTCATATAAAAATAAAAAAAATGATTTGAAAATCTTCAAAATTAATTATTTCAATTATACCAATTGAATCGCTGTCAGATATATTCAAATGGCTTCCGTAAAGTTTTCCGCATTCGAATTCGCTTCTGAAGAGTTTAACTCTGATTTAGCACGGCTCGTTGATGTATTCACAAAAGGCCTCGTGAAAATTATTTCAGAGGAATGTGTTCGCAACGGGGACGGTGGTGAAAATAGTGAGAATGGTTCAAATAAATCATCTCCTTTCTCATCACCTAAAGGTAAGGCTCCTAGAAAAAAGGCCGCTGCTGCTCTCAAGCGTGGCCGACCATCTAAGGATGAAACTGATGTTGTGCTTGAACCTGTTACTGATATGAGAAGTGTTAGTGATGAATTGTCAGATCGCATTGAAGTAGTTAGAAATTCATCAACATCCACAGAAAGTATTCCAGTTATACTCGACGATTTACTTACTCAAGAAACCCAACCCCCAGATTCCCCTGAAGATGTTGTTGAAGAACAACCTTCTAAGAAAGGTAAGGCAAAGGCATCTAAAGAGCCAAAGGCACCTAAAGAGCCAAAGGCACCTAAAGAGAAGGTAGTTAAGGAGAAGGTAGTTAAAGAGCCAAAAGAGAAGAAGGAGAAGGTAGTTAAAGAGCCAAAGGAGAAGAAGGAGAAGGTAGTTAAGGAGAAGGTAGTTAAGGAGAAGAAGGAGAAGGTAGTTAAGGAGAAGGCGCCTAAAGAGTCAAAGGCCAAGAAGGGTAAGAAGGGAGATACATCGCCAGCTACAGAATCAGAAGAAATAGTCAAACAATCTACAGAAACAGTAGCACACGATGACGATGACAATGATGGTTTAGACGCAGAAATAGTTAATTCACAAACAGTAACGGTAGAATCTTTTGACAAGACTGATGCGTTAGTTGCCTCTTTACAGTCTGCTGTAAGTGAATTATCAGAGGAATATGATTATGCTACTGTGGTGGGTGCTATTGATGGAATTATTAATATATTAGAAGATGTTGTATCAAGCAGTCATAATTCACAGGAAGATGAAATCGTCATCGATCAAGATGAATCGCAAGAGGGTGATAAGGACGATATGTCTCAGCCACCACCAGAGGACGAGGACGACGAGGACGACGAGGACGACGAGGACGAAGATATCGGCGCTGACGAAGATGAGGTAGAAATCGATGAAGACGACTTGTAAATAAAGTGTAAATAAAGTGTAAATAAAGTGTAAATAAAGTGTAAATAAAGTGTAAATAAAAACAAAAAAACAAAAAAACAAAAAACAAAAAAACAAAAAAACAAAAAATAAGAAACAGTGTAATAACTGTTTTTTATTTGGATATAAGTTTTCTTTATGAAAATATATAATGAAACAAATCATAAATCTGATTAACAGGAACCCGACTATGTTCGCATTATTACTTTATTGTCTAGCATTTGTTGTGATTGTATTAACCAAACCACAATTTCTTTTTCTTCCCAATGGTGGCCTAAGAAAGTTTGGCATAGGATATCGAAATAAAACAATATTACCTTTATGGCTTACGGCAATTATCTTGGGAATTTTTTCCTTTATGATAACATTATATATAATTAATTTTTTATAGAATTAAAGAATATTGATATATCTTTGTATTTAATACATGCATAAGCTATTGCGATTATCCAATGTCGCAATCAATGTTTCGCATATTTCTAGGATATGTATAGATAAAACTAAATACACAATACATTTGACTGACATTAATTTTGGTGGTGTTATGTTGTTGGGGACAGATGGGATAGATACAACGAAAACAATCGTGGAAATTAAAAAAGATAATCATCCAGATTACTTTAAAGTTTCACAATATATTTTAACACATAGTATTTAATTAATTCTTTATAATATCCTTAAATTTCAGATAATTTAAGGATATTACGTATCACTCATTTATCAGTTAACCACCCATTCCTGACTTTGTCACTCATTTCCTGACTTTATTACCCTTATATTATAGGGTAATTTAGGGTAATTTAAGGGTATTATGGGAAATATAGTGTTAGGGTGAGTATTACACTATATCTCGCCATATCCTCTGATATTGTCACGATCGCCATATCCTCTGATATTGTCACGATCGCCATAAAATTCACTAAATCTATCATCATCAACCTTAAGTCCATCATCATCAACCTTAACTCCTCTGTCATCAACCACAATCATAATATCCGAATCACTTTCTTGACTTTCTTCATCTGTAATTTGAGGTTCAATGTCACCATTTGATGTAAATATAATATTATCATCATCATTCTCACACAGACAGGCGGCACACATTACGACACATACAACAGATAATAGAATATAAACAATGTATTCACTCATCGTTATATATTCATTTTACATTAAAAAACAGAACACAAATGTTAAAAAAATAACAACATAATAATATGATAGTAACTAGATTTGATTTTATTTTTTCTTATTGGGTAGTCACATTATCTATATTACATATTTTCCATTTCATAAAATACAATCCATTACCCCTACTAATAATCGGAATTTTATTAAACGTAATCGAATTTACCTTAATGATTTATTATAAAAATTCGATATCACACATAATAACATTTACATTTCTTTCTTTTACAATGAAAATTATACCATATCTGTATATGAAAAATGATATAATTACAAGAAATGATACGATAAATTCTATTTTATTAGTAATCATATATTTTTTATGGTTACATATAAACAATGTAAATATCATTGAATTTTTAAAAAATTATACATCAGGTATTAAAGAAAATAAACCCAACGGACCATTTACATATTATTTTTATAAATATTTTAAAATCTAAGCCCTGTTTCTTGAAGCTCTTGAACCATATGATGTTGTTCCAATCGAACCACGAAAAGAATTCGTGTTGTTGAGATAAGGATGATTGAAAGTATAAGCAAGGGCTTTTTTATCAGCTTTAGCATATTGTAAATTCATAAAAGCTAATGTTTTCGTAGCATAAATTGAGGAGAAATAATTCGCCCTATTTCCAATAGTTGTGCTCCCAGTTCCATGTGAGTAGAGCACCATTTTTTATATAATAATATGTTATTTTAATTCTTAGTATATTTGAGTAATTCTTAGCGTAAATGCGAAATCTCCTAATATGTTAATGACTTCACCATATTGATTTAATAAACGAACGTGTAATCTTCTTATATCGACGGGGCCGTAAAATACACGGTTCGGATTATTATCAATAGTTGTATTTGTGGTTGATATATTTATCTTAGAAAAAGTAGTGGCACTAAATGTGCTATCAAAATTTTCAGATAATGCTGTGGTTGCTGTAGGATTATAATTTTTATTATAATCATCAATATCTAAAAATACATATATACCTGTATTTGGAATAATGGAACGATCGATAAATATATGTTCTCCTTGTATATAACCATAAACATTCAAAAAAGAAGTATCAAGACCAAAATATTGTTGTAAATATAAATCATTTGTATAATCTGGTGGAAGCGTCGCACCAAAATAATTATAAAAATTGTAATAAGAAATGCCATTATATGTATAGCAATTATCCATTGATATTTCATAACGACAATAAGTAAAGCCCATTAACCATCCTAAACTTCTATATATAGGTTTCGTTGGGACATCCGGAGTAGTAAAATCAAAAATAAACTTACACAATGGTTCATAAAATGGATTTGGAATAAGAGCCGATGGATCCATAGGGTCAATAATAGTTTCATCAAAAGGTCCTCCACCTAATACAGGAGCATCATTGATAATTTGAGTTAAATATCCATCTAACCAAAAACTATAAGCACGAAATACAACCTTTTTTGAAAGAGAATTATAGTTACATTTTAAAAATTGAAGACCATTCGAAGAAGAAGAAAACAAACCATTAAAATAAGAATTAATATCAGATGGTTGATATACACCCGACTCGATTTCAATAGTTACATAACTACCTCCAATATTATTGGGTGGATTTTCAATAACAATTATCATTGTATTTGATCCAGTGGCAGCATTTACATTATAAAAAATAGGAAGGCCTAAAAAAGATGCTAATTCATATGCCGCAACCTTTTTAATGGGGTCTGGTAATTCAACCATAAAATCTGTTGAAAGAGAATTCTTATAATTGGGTCGAAACAATGAATTTATCGTAAGATATGTTGTAATAAGTCGCGATGAAAATGGGTTGATATTTCCACTCCCAAACAATGTGGGTTCTACATATAAAATATTACTAGTTGCGTCTGTATCTTCTGATGTAGTGTATTTGCTTGAATTATCATTATTATTAGAAATATTACGACGATTTACAAATTTATTTATTATACCCGCATTCCTACTCATATTATTATAATATACTCTATTTTTATTAAATAGAGTATATCCGCATATTTACTTTATTTTAAATGTATATATTGTAAATTATTTGAGAAAGTCCTTACCTTCCACCACACGAACCACAGGGTTTTGTGTTTTGTAAATTTTGAAACAGAGCAAATCTCTTTATTGGTAAAGAAGAAGAAGTGGCAGGCGCAGTAGGAGCAAGAGGAAGCGCAGTGGTATGAGCTTGTTGGTCGCCACCATTTACGTGAAATCTCAGGGGCATTCTCGAAGGTCTTTTAGAAAACATTTATTATTATATATACAATCATTTTATTTTACACGTATAAACTAAATACAATGAGTTGTTCGTCTTGTACTTATCTAGGTTCTACTTCCAATAAATATGAAAATCCAGCAGATTGTGATAATTGTGATGGAACAAAAAATACATATCAATGTAGTAATATATCCCCTATAAATAAATATGATTGTTTGGATTGTTCGGGTAATGTTATATTGAATTACCGCCCTCCGCCTGTTTGTGGAACTTGTCCTTTAAAAATAAACTCAATCCCACGCAGTCCATATCGATCACTTGAAACACCAATGTCTGTATATATGTCTAATCTATCATCATTATATGTTTACCAAAGACCAACTCTTCTTTTTCATAATGTAAATTGGAATCAATCGAGTGATAGAGCAATTCCACACATTCAACCAACAAACGTTCAAAGAAATACATCATCTTTAAGAGGAACGCGGACTGGTTCAAAACCTGGAGCAATGGTTCCGGGAGGCGTAGGTGTAGATATAAAACATAATTCTTTTAATCGTTACAATCTAAGATTAAGAGGTGCCGTATTAAAAACAAAACCACTCGCAACAACTATTCTTAAATTTCCTTCGTATAGATTTAAATCTCAGTCTTGCTATGATTGTTAAAAAATAAATTGATTTGAATAAACAATCTTTATATATAACAACAACGTTATGGAAGCATCTAAGGTTGATATGTTTGATCTTCTTTGTAAATTAGAAGAGCGTGTTGCTGCGTTAGAAAAAGAACTTCATATATTAAAAAATGGGAAATGTAATGAAAGTTCAAAATCTAGGCAACAATTAGTAAAAAACATTCCCTTAGATGATTACGAAACATATATAGAAAAATTAAATGCTAAAAATGGCAGTATAGATGAAATTATGAAAATATATGATGAATCGTATGTAACAAAAACGAAAAAGGTGAAATTAGCTCGTTTTCAAAAATGGTTATATACAGCGATGCTAACAAGTGTATATGATGAAAAAGAAACAATTATACCCATAAGATATTCAACAAATCAACTTTGTAAATATTCACACGACGAACAATGGATACCATTACAATTTCAACATTTTATGAGTCATTTAAAAATAATGATTAAACATATCTTTAAAGAATTAACAAAATGGAGTGAATTATCGTGCGACAAATATACATCAGAAATGCGTGATGTAATATTTATTTCGATTACAGATGTTCTTACGGTTAGTTATAACGAGGAAGATTTTGAAAGAATAGTAAAAACAATTCTAAAAAAGAATACATAAGGATAAAACCTAATTATTGAAATTTCATTTGAGTTTTTGCTGCTTTATTTTTATCTGACATCACCTTACTGTTATGTATAGCAATTTTACGCATTAATGCCAATTTACTTTCCATTTCTTGCTGATTAATATTATTTGGCACACCCATCTCACCACGTTTATCTTGCTCAATAAGAGAATTTATTTTTTCATCAATAGAGTTATGATTATTTGTATTAGCAGGTCTTTGTTTATTAACAGGTGTATTTAATTCCCCCATAGGAGGTTTCCCTCTATATGGTTGAACGTATCCCGGCAATCTTTCACTATTTACCTTTTTATTTAATTTTGCTGTAATATGAGCTGATGTAGAAATGGGCTTTTGTTCGATTGGTTGTGATATGCGAGGCACATTATTAGAAACTTCTTGTCTTATAAAATGGCGTGATAATCTACTCATAATTTGGTCGTAAGTTACCGTAGGAACTCTCTGTGATTGTTGTGTATCTACTTCATCATATTGTTCTGATATATAATTTATTTTATCCATATATTTTATTAAAATAATTTAATGAGTAATCAAAACGCAGGTGTTATAATGAAAGATATATTACTTGTTCCAAATAATCCATTAGATTTAATTGAAAGATTGCGTAAATTTATAGATATCTCTCACATAGAAAGTAAATATTTGCTAGAACCCAATGATTTAATAAGAAAAAAGAATATTCAGAAATATCTGAATCGCAATTTTTTATAATATAATATTATAAATGGGATTAACAGAGTATTTTAAAAATATTGGAAGTGATCCATACGTTACTTTTTTATTTATTATTGTAATAGTAAAAATCATATTTATTATAGCAACACTTGGTCTCCTCATTCTTTCAAAGATTGACCCATCCAATAAGCATATAGATAAATTAACTAAAATTCAAGATAAAACTCACAATTCATTTTCATTATTAGTATCAATTCTCCTAATTTATATATTCAATCCTTATAAAAGTCGCGAGTCGCGATTAGATATCGAAACAAAACTTCTCATTTATTTATATGGTTGGATAACTATACTTACTCTAGTAAAAGATTATCTAGCAAATCGTTAATCTCTCTATACCAATCCAATACATTCTAATAAAAATAAAAAATGGCTAATTAACCATCTTTTATTTTTGTTTTTCTTTTTTTGTTTTCTTTTTTTTGTTTTCTTTTTTTGTTTTCTTTTTTTGTTTTTCTTTTTTTTTTGTTTTTTCTTAAAATCTATATACATTTTTTACAAAAGCGCCACAAATCTTTATCTATTTACATTTTACCCTTTACCAATAACATATCTTTATAAGAAGTAGTAAGTAATTGTAATGGTCGTGTGAGAGTAGGTGATGATACCGAAGATATTCTATTCTTAAAAGAAATGATTGGACGGGTGAGTGTATCTAATGATCGAGCTAAAGGAGATTGGGAATTTTTTTCACGCTTTTTATCAGAAACCAATGGAGCATCACCCGAGTCATTGAATACAATTGTTTCTTCACCGAATCCTGTTCCCAATGTTTCATATACATCCAAATACCCAAAGGCTGAGACATCTTCATCATCACCAAGACCCTCTTGATTGATAAGAGCCAACTCTTCCTTTTCAATCAAATACATATTATACAAATCCTCATCATCATACAATTCGCCGTCCTCTAGCTCGGACAAAATCTCAAGATAATCCTGTTCGGTCAAGAAGGCATCGTCTTCAATTCCACCCATATCGTCAAAATCATCAATAGGCACTCCATTCCAAGAAGCAACTGGATGATATTGAATTGGGAGAGATGGAGCAATTGGAAATTGATTGTATTGTTGTGTAAAGTATGGAATGTGCGCTGGAGGATAATACATCATCGGATAAGGGACTTGAAACATATATTGTTGTTGATTGTGATATGGGTTAGGATAAGGAGGAGGGCAAGGAGGAGGGCAAGGAGGAGGGC
>Ga0247842_10003906_pt1 | contig 19378 bp, 11 predicted proteins | sample LaCruzMarch2015__3_FD_192411 | JGI IMG/M metagenome (GOLD analysis project Ga0247842, IMG submission 192411) | Freshwater microbial communities from meromictic Lake La Cruz, Castile-La Mancha, Spain - LaCruzMarch2015_19m | ecosystem: Environmental > Aquatic > Freshwater > Lake | place: Spain...
GCCTGGGCTTCGACGAGGCGGCCTATCTGGAGGCGCTGGCGCGCGTGCCCGTGCTCGCGCACGAGCGCGTGGCGCAGACCATCAGCTTCCTCGCCGACTTCGTCGGCCTGCTCGGCGAGCTCGGCCTCGCCGCGCTGCGTCGGGAGCAGGAGAGCGCGGCGCGGCGCGAGAGCGAGGCGCGCCTCGAAGAAGCCCAGAGCATCGCCCGCCTCGGCCGCTGGGAGCTCGACCTGGTCCACGACCGGCTGCACTGGTCGCAGGGCATCTTCGCGCTCTTCGAGATCGATGCGGCGCGCTTCGGCGCCTCCTACGAGGCCTTTCTCGACGCCATCCACCCCGACGACCGCGAGGCCGTCGACCGCGCCTACAGCGCGTCGCTCGAGAGCAGGCAGCCGTACGCGGTCACGCATCGCCTGCTCATGAAGGACGGGCGCGTCAAGTGGGTGCGCGAGACGTGTCGCAGCGACTTCGACGCCCAGGGGCGGCCGCTGCGCTCAATCGGCGTCGTGCAGGACGTCACCGCGCAGACGCGCGCGGAGGAGGCGCTGAGGCGGAGCGAGGCCGAGTACCGGCGCATCGTGGAGTCGGCCGTCGAGGGCATCATCGTCCTGGACAGCGAGGCCCGCATGACGCTCGTCAACCAGCAGATGGCGGCCCGGCTCGGCTACACCATCGCGGAGATGGTCGGGCAACCGTTCGCCGCGTTTCTCGACGCGGAGCAGCTCGCCGATCATCAGGCGCAGATGAGCATCCGCGCGCGCGGAGAAGACGCCGTCTACGAGCGCTGCTTTCGCCGCAAGGACGGCGGCCAGAGCTGGGCGCTCATCTCCGCCAAGGCGATCCTCGATGCCGCCGGCGCCTTCGAGGGGTCTTTTGCGACGCTCACCGACATCACCGCGCGCAGGCGCGCCGAGGAGCAGATTCGCTTTCTGAGCTCTATCACAGAGAACATATCGGATGCGATCACTGTCTCTGATCTCGATTTTTCCATAACCTATGTGAACAAGGCGGGGGAACAACTGCATGGCTACACACTGGACGAGCTCAAAGGAAGAATGCCGGACATATTCAATGCCGAACCAACCTCTGCGCAGATTCAGCAAGAAGTGTATAGAACAGTTGCATCCGGGAGTACATATGTTGGCGAATCGCTGAACAGAAGGAAGGATGGTTCGACCTTCCATTGCGAGTATAAGGTGATGCCACTAAACGATGCTGATGGTAGAATCGTCGCCTATATCGGGATTCAAAGGGACATCACCGAGCGCAAGAAGAGCGAAGAGGCGCTACGGGAGAGTGAAGAGAGGCATCGCGTCCTGTTCAGGGATTCGCCGGACGCCTACTTGATTCTCGCGGATGGCGTTGTTGTCGATTGCAATCGGGCGACCGAAGTCATGCTGCGCGGTGACCGAACACGGATCATCGGGCAGTCTCCACAGGCGCTGTCGCCCGAGCTTCAGCCGGACGGAAGAGGATCATCGGACTCGGCCGATCAACAGATCGATGAAGCACTTCGGGACGGCGCCGGCGCATTCGAGTGGGTCCATCGCCGCTTTGACGGATCAGATGTTGCTGTCGAGGTATCCATAGGGGCGATCATGCTGGATGGGAAGCCCGCCTTGTTCGCCGCATGGCGCGACATCACCGCGCGCAAGCAGGCGGAAGAGGCGCTGCGCGAGAGCGAGGAGCAACACCGCAACCTTTTCGAGAGCATGGCCCAGGGCGTCGTCTACCAGGACGCGGAGGGGCGCATCGTCGCGGCCAATCCCTCCGCTGAACGGATCCTCGGCCTTTCCCTGGACCAGATGCAGGGCCGCACCTCGATGGACCCGCGGTGGCGCGCGATCCACGAGGACGGATCCGCCTTTCCCGGTGATCGGCACCCCGCCATGGTCTCGCTGCGCACGGGCCGCGAGGTCAGCGACGTCGTGATGGGGGTCTTCAATCCGACGAGCGGTTCCTCTCGCTGGATGACGGTCAACGCCGTGCCGCAGTTCCGGCCCGGCGAAGGCAAGCCGTATCGGGTCTTCGCCACGTTCGACGACGTCACCGCGCGCAAGCGCGCGGAGGAGGAGCTCCGCGAGGCCCGCGACTACCTCGAGAACCTCTTCGGCTACGCCAACGCGCCGATCGTCGTGTGGGACGCGGAGCAGCGCGTCACGCGCTTCAACCGCGCCTTCGAGGAGCTCACGGGGCGCACCGCCGCGGAGGTCGTCGGCGAGCGCCTCGAGCTGCTCTTTCCGCAGGACGAGCGCCGCGCCGGCACGCTTGAGCTCGTGACCCGCGCCTCGGCCGGCGAGCGCTGGCAGGTCGTCGAGATCCCCATCCTGCACGCCGGCGGCGAGGTGCGCACGGTGCTGTGGAACTCGGCCACCCTGTACGCCGACGACGGCGCGACCCCGGTGGCCACCATCGCCCAGGGCCAGGACATCAGCGAGCGCAAGCGCGCGGAGCAGGCGCTGGCCCGCCTCAACGAGGACCTCGTGGACGAGACCGCCGCCCTCGCCGAGGCCAACGCCACGATCACGCGCATCGCCGCAACGGATCATCTCACCGGGCTCGCCAACCGGCGCCATTTCTACGAGTCCCTGGAGAAGGCCGTCTCCCTGGCGCGCCGCCACGGCAGCCCCCTGGCGCTCGTCGCTCTCGACCTCGACGGCCTCAAGCAGGTCAACGACAGCGTCGGTCACGAGGCCGGCGACAAGGCGCTCACGAGCTTCGCCGCGCTGCTCGCCGCCTTGTGCCGCATCGAGGACCTGCCCGGCCGCCTCGGCGGCGACGAGTTCGGCGTGCTCCTGCCGGGCATCGACCTCGGCGGCGCGCTGGGCCTCGCCGAGCGCGTGCTGGCGGCCGTGCGCTCCAGCGAAGCCCTTGCGGCGCGCGGCGTCACGGTGAGCGCCGGGGTCGCGCGGTGGACCCCCGGCGAGCTCCCCGACGACCTCCTGCGGCGCGCCGACGAGGCGCTCTACGCGGCCAAGCGCGGCGGCGGCGACGCCGTGGCCGGCGACGACGCCGTGGCCGGCGGCGGGTGACGCCGCGTGCAGACCGCTGAGCCCGTCCTGACCGAGCTCGTCTACGAGGAGTATCTGGCCGCGCTCCTGGCCGGCGACCGCGCGCGCTGCACGGCGCTCGTGGAGGAGCTCCTGGCCGCGGACGTCGGCCTCAAGGACCTGTACGTACACCTCTTCCAGCGCGCCCTCTACCGGGTCGGGGAGCTGTGGGAGCGCCAGCGCGTCTCCGTGGCCGTCGAGCACCTCGCCACGGCGATCACCGAGCGCCTCCTGACGCTGGTCCAGGCGCGGGTCTTCAGCGGGGCGACCCGTGAGCACGCGATCATCATCGCCTGCGTCGCCAACGAGTACCACGATCTCGGCGGCCGCATGGTGGCGGATCTCTGCGAGCTGCAGGGCTGGCGCGGGTTCTTTCTCGGCGCCGACACGCCGCTGCCCGACCTGCTGCGGCTGATCGAGGAGCAGCGGCCCGCCCTCGTCGGGCTGTCGCTGAGCATCTACTTCAACATGCCCGCCTTGCTGGAGGCCCTGGACGCGGTCACGGCCGCGCACCCGGACCTGCCCATCCTCGTCGGCGGACAGGCGTTTCGCTGGACAGGCCTGCCCGCGGCGGCGGCGTACCCCAACGTCTCCCTCATCGCCTCGCTGAACGAGCTCGAGCAACGGCTGGTGGCGTATGACGCAGGCTGAGCCCGCCGGCCCCGCCGGCCCCGCCGGCCCCGCCGGCCCCGGCTGGCGCTTCCTCGAGGACAGTGCGAGCCTGGTCGTGGTACGCGTCGACCAGGCGGGCAAGATCCTGGCGGCGAACCGTCATGCCCGCGCGTTGACCGGCCTGTCGCTTGTGGGGCAGCCGCTGGGCGCGATGCTGCTGGAGTTCGCCGGGGCCTTCTCTCTGCCGGACTGGCTGGGGGATGCGGCGCGGCCGCGGCTGCTGAACGTGGCCACCGCCGGGGGCCTGCCGCAGACCCTGCAGGTCACGGTGGAGCCGGCCGGCGACGGCTACCTGCTCTTCGGTCAGGTGGACGCGGAGGAGCAGGAGCGCCTGCGGCGGGACGTGCTGGAGCTCAACCACGAACTGAGCAATCTCAGCCGCGAGCTGGCTCTCAAGAACGCGGAGCTGGGGCGGCTGAACGCGCTCAAGAACCAGTTCCTCGGCATGGCCGCGCACGATCTGCGCAAGCCGGCCGGGCTCATCCTCAGTTACGCCGAGCTCCTCATCGACGAAGCGGCGATCGGGTTGACCGTCGAGCAGCAGGGGTTTCTGCAGACGATCCGCACCGCGGCGGACCGCATGCGCGGCGTCATCGACGACTTCCTCGACGTCAGCCTGATCGAGGCCGGGCGCTTCAGCCTCGACGTGCAGAGGGCGGACCTCGCCGACCTGGTCGAGGCAGCGCGCACGCTGGTCGCCCCATCCGCGGCCAAGCGCGGGGTCCGCATCGCCACCGCGCTGGACCCTGCCGGGCGGGCGCTCCTCGTGGATGGTCCGAAGATCGAGCAGGTGCTGACCAATCTGCTGAGCAACGCCGTGGAGCACTCGCCGGCGGAGGGCTGCGTGAGGGTCGGCAGCCGGCGCCTGGAGAGCGCCGTGCGCGTGTGGGTGGCCGACGACGGCGCGGGCGTCGCGGCGCAGCAGAGGGCGCGCCTCTTTCAGGCGTTCGCCGGTGACGCTGTCGCGAAAGCGAGCGGCGAGCGCAGCATCGGCCTGGGCCTGGCCATCGCGCGCAAGATCGTCGAGGCCCACGGGGGGCGCATGTTCGTGGAGAGCGAGCCGGGGAGCGGCGCGCTGTTCGGGTTTATACTGCCGATGAACGGAGGCTCGTGATGACCAGGGAACAGCTGATCGACTCGGCGCAGAAGCTCCTCCCGCCGAGCGCCGAGGCGGCGGCGGACTTCGCCGCCAGGCAGGACGCCGTGGCCGCCGAACTGAGCCGCCGCATGCTGGCGCGCCCCGACCTGGAGCGGCTGATCGGCGCGGACAACCGGGCGATGCTCGAGAACAACAGCCGCAACATGCTGCGCTTCATGGCCGCGCTGTTCCGCGCCTTCGAGCCGCTGGTGTTGGCCGAGACGGCGCTCTGGGCCTTCCGTTCCTACCGGGCGCACGGCTTTCACGTCAGCTACTGGCCGGCCAATCTGGATACCACCGTCGAGATCCTCAGAGACGAGCTCCCGGCGGAGTCCTTCGCCGCGGTCTATCCGTCGTTCGAATGGCTGATCACGAACATCCCCGCCTTCACGCAGCTCAGCGACGAGGCCTTGAGCAGCGGGCCGGGGGAGCCTGAAGCTCCCGCCCCGTCCCATGGCTGAGACTCCCGCTCATCCGGGCGGCGCCGGCGGCGGGGCGGCGCCTGCGGCGCCGGGCGGCGCCGGCGCGGCGCGGGCGGCGCTCACCATTCTCGCCGTGGACGACGACGCCGACGCACTGCGCGCCACGGAGCGCATCCTGCAGGAAGCAGGCTTCCACGTCCTCACCGGGGCCACCGCCGCGGAGGCCCTCGAGCTCACCCGCCTTCACCACCCCGCCCTCGTCCTGCTCGACGTGATGCTGCCCGACGGTAGCGGCGTGGACGTGGCGCGGCAGTTCAAGGGCGATCCCGCGCTGGCCGACGTCTTCGTGATCCTCTTCTCGGGCTCGAGGATATCCTCCGACGACCAGGCCAAGGGTCTCGCGGAGGGCCTCGCCGACGGCTACATGACGCGGCCGGTCAGCAAGCCTGAGTTGCTCGCGCGCATCGAGGCGTTTCTGCGCATCCGCGAGACGCAGCGGGCGCTGCGCGAGAGCGAGCGGATGTACCGCCTGCTGGCGGACCACTCGACAGACGTCATCTGGCTGTCGGACATGGACATGAGGATCACCTACCAGAGCCCCTCCGGGGAGAGGCTGCGCGGCTACACGACCCAGGAGCTCCACGATCTGCCGCTGGAGAAGAACCTCACGCCGGAGTCGCTCAAGGCGGTGCTCGAGCTGCTGCATGCGGAGATGCCCAGGATCGCGGCCGACCCGGGCTACGACCCTGTCAGCACCCTGGAGCTTGAGTACTACCGCAAGGACGGCAGCGCGTTCTGGTCGGAGAGCAAGTTCAGCATCATTCGGGACGCCGGCGGCAGGCCCGTCTCCATCCTGGGCGAAGGAAGAGACATCACCGAGCGCAGGCAGGCCAGGGAGGCGCTGCGGGACAGCGAGGAACGCTACCGCACTCTCTTTGAGAGGACGGCAAACCCGACCGTGGTGATCGATACCGCAGGCAACTACATCAGCGGTAATGACGCGGCATTGCGGTTCCTGGAGTGCAGCCACGAAGAATTACTGACGAAGAACGTGAGGGACTTCATCCCGCCCAGCAGAGAACGGGTGATCGATGAACACACCCCACTTTGGGAACGGGGCGGAACGATAGAGACGGACTACTACGTCAATCGCAGCATAAAGACGCTGGAGCTGACCATCACCCCGGGGTCGTGGCAGGGCAAGCAAGTCGTGTTCGGCATCGGCGTCGACATCACCGAGCGCGCGCGCGCGGAGGAGGCCGTCCGCGAGAGCGAGCAGAGATTCCGATTGATCGCGGAGACAATCGATGAAGCCTTCTGGATGGCTGATGTGGAGATCGGCAAGATCTTCTACGTCAGCCCGAGCTTCGAGCGCATCTGGGGATGTTCTCGGGAGAGCCTCTACGAAGATCCGCGGTCTTTTCTCGAGGCCGTTCACGTGGAGGATCGAGAGCGCGTGCTGGCCGGGCTCGAGATCGAGAAGACCGGACAGCCGTTCGACCATGAGTACCGCATCACCCAGCCTGACGGAACCACCCGGCACATTTGGGACCGGGGATTCCCCATCCGCGATGAAAAGGGGCTGGTTTCCAGCTATGCGGGAGTCGCCATGGACATCACCGAGCGCAAGCGCGCGGAGGAGGCGCTGCGCGAGAGCGAGCAGAACTTCCGCGCCTTCTTCGACACCATCGACGACATCATCGTGGTGGCCACTCCCGAGGGCCGGCTCGTGTACGCCAATCCCGCCGTGTCGGCCAAACTGGGCTACAGCGCCGCCGAGCTCACCGGGACGCAGGCGCTCGACCTGTACCCCGTCGAGAAGCGCGGCGAGGTCGAGGCCATCTTCGCCGCCATGCTCAAAGGCGAACGGGAGAGCAGCGCCCCGCCGCTGCAGAGCAAGTCCGGGGCGCTGATCCCGGTCGAGACCCGAGTGTGGCTCGGCCGGTGGGATGGCGCCGCGTGCGTCTTCGGCGTCTCCAAGGACCTCACCACTGAGCAGGAGGCGCTGCAGAAGTTCGAGCGGCTGTTCCACGGCAACCCCGCCCTGATGGTGGTGAGCAGCATGCCGGATCGCCGCTTCACCGATGTCAACGACGCGTTCTTGAGAGCGTTCGGCTACTCCCGCGAGGAGATCATCGGCCATACGGGCGAGGAACTGGGTCTCGTGGTGGAGCCAGAGAAGCTGCACGACGTAGCGGAGCGGCTGCAGGCGAATGAACGCGTCGCCGATCGCGAGCTCAAGGTCAGGTGCAAGGACGGAACCATCCTCGACGGCTTCGTCTCCGTGGAGATCATCGAGGACCAGGGGGAGGAGTACTTCCTCACCGTCATGATCGACCAGACGGACCGCAAACAGGCCGAAGACGCGCTGCGCAAGAGCGAAGAACGTTACCGCAGCCTGTTCGAGACCATGGCCGAAGGTGTCGTCCTGATCGCCGAGGATGGTCGCTTCATCAGCGCCAACCCCGCGGCAGAGAGCATCCTGGGCCTCACGCGTTCCCAGATCGCGGACCTTGACCACGGCAGTTCGCAGTGGGAGCTGCTGCGCTCCGACGGCACGCCGCTGCCGGCGAAGGAGATGGCCGCCCTCCGCCAGGGGCGTGCGGCGACGGATGTCGTGGTGGGCTTCGTGCGGCGGGACGGCACGGACTCCTGGATAAGCCTCAATGCCGCGCCGTTCCTCGATGCGGCCGGCGCGCCGGAGGGCGTCGTCGTCACTTTCGCGGACGTCACCGGGCTCAAGCGCGCCGAGGAGGGACTCCTCGAGAGCCTCTCCGTCCAGGAGGCGATCACTGATGGGGTGATCGCGGCCTTGGCGCGCACCGTCGAGGTGCGCGACCCCTACACCGCCGGCCACCAGCGCCGCGTCGGCGAGCTGGCCGCCGCCATGGCGCTGCACATGGGGCTCGGCGAGGAACGCGCCGAGGGCCTGCGCGTCGGCGGCATGCTGCACGACGTCGGCAAGATCAACATCCCCGCCGAGATCCTCTCCAGGCCGGGACTCCTTTCGACCATGGAGTTCGAGCTGATCAAGGGGCACGCGCAGGCCGGCTACGAGATCCTCGCGGCCATCCACTTCCCCTGGCCGGTCGCCGAGATGGCCCGGCAGCACCACGAGCGCCTGGACGGCTCCGGCTATCCGGCGGGGCTCGCCGGCGAGGACATCCTGCCGGAGGCGCGCATCCTCGCCGTGGCCGACGTCGTCGAGGCCATGGCCTCGCACCGGCCCTACCGGGCGGCGCTCGGCCTCGAGGCCGCCCTCGCCGAGGTGCGCGGCGGCGCCGGGGTGCGCTTCGACGCGGGCGCCGTGGCCGCCTGCGAGCAGGTGTTCGCGCAGGGCTTCGCGTTCAGCGAGGCGTGAGCCGGCGGGCGCGGCGCCGTTGTCGGGTCTATACTTCCGGCGAACGCAGGCCCACGATGACCAAGGAGCAAGCGATCGCCGCGCCGCTGACTGTTCTCGCCATCGACGACGACGCCGACGTGCTGCGCGCCACGGAGCGCATCCTGCGGGAAGCGGGTTTTCGCGTTGTCACCGGGGCCACCGCCGCCGCGGCCCTCGAGCTCACCCGCCTTCACCACCCCGCCCTCGTCCTGCTCGACGTGATGCTGCCCGACGGCAACGGCCTCGACGTGGCGCGGCGGCTCAAGGGCGATCCCGCGCTGGCCGACGTCTTCGTGATCCTCTATTCAGGCTCGAAGGTATCCTCCGACGACCAGGCGAAGGGTCTGGTCGAGGGTCTGGCGGACGGGTACATGACGCGGCCGCTCAGCAAGCCTGAGCTGCTCGCGCGCATCGAGGCGTTTCTGCGCATCCGCGAGACGCAGCAGGCGCTGCGCGAGAGCGAGGCGAAGTACCGCCTCCTCATCGAGAACAGCCACGACATCATCTACACGCTCACCGCGGACGGGGTGTTCACCTTCGTCTCCCCGGCTTGGACCGCGCTCCTCGGGCACCCGCTGGACCAGGTTGCCGGCCAACCGTTCCAGCAGTTCGTCCACCCCGACGATCTGCCGGGGTGCATGGTGTTCCTGCAGTCCGTGATCGAGACGGGGCAGCGACAGGAGGGCGTCGAGTACCGCGTGCGCCACCTCGACGGGTCATGGTACTGGCACACCTCAAGCGCCGTTCCCTTGAGGGACGAAGCCGGCACGGTGATCGGTTTCGAGGGCATTGCCAGAGACATCACCGACCGCAAACGCGCCGAGACGGCGCTGACTCATTCCCATGACTTGATGCGCTACATCATCGAACACAATCGCAGCGCCGTCGCGGTACACGACAGGGACCTGAAGTACATCTACGTGAGCGAGCGCTACCTTCACGATTACGGAGTGACAGAACAAGATGTGATCGGGAAGCGCCACTATGACGTGTTTCCGGATCTGCCGCAGAAGTGGAGAGACGTGCACCAGAAGGCGCTCGCCGGAGAGATCTCGAGCGCGGAAGACGATCCCTACGTGCGCGAAGACGGCAGCGTGGACTGGACGCGTTGGGAATGCCGTCCGTGGTATGAGGCGGATGGCTCTATCGGCGGGATCATCGTCTACACGGAGGTCATCACCGCGCGCAAGCAGGCGGAGAACGCGCTTCTCGAGAGCGAAGAGCGTTTTCGGCGCGTCTCCGAGGCCACCTCCGACTTCGCCTACTCCTGCGTCAGGCCGCCGGGAGGTCCCTTCAGCTTCGATTGGCTGACCGGCGCGGTGGAGCCCATCACCGGCTGGAGCCGCGAGGAGCTGCTCGAATGGGGGTGCTGGAAGGCCCTCGTCCTCGAGGAGGACGTGCCGGTCTTTGGGGAGCGGGTGATCGGCCTGGCGCCCGGAGAGTCCAGCGCCTGCGAGCTGCGCATCCGCGACAAGCAGGGCGGCGTCCGCTGGCTGGCGGCCTACAGCGTGGCCGAGCATGACGCCGAGGACCCAGCGGTCCATCGTCTGTACGGGGCCTGCCAGGACATCACCGCGCGCAAGCGCGCCGAAGAGGAGCTCCTCGAGAGCCTCGCCGCCCAGAGGACCATCACCGAGGGGGTGATCGCGGCGCTCGTGCGCACCATCGAGGTCCGTGATCCCTACACCGCCGGCCACCAGCGCCGCGTCAGCCGGCTCGCCGCGGCCATGGCGCGCCGCATGGGCCTCGCTGAGGAGCGCGCCGAGGGCCTGCGCGTGGGCGGCCTGCTGCACGACGTCGGCATGGTCAGCATCCCCGCCGAGATCCTCTCCCGGCCAGGGCGCCTTGCGACGCTGGAGCTCGAACTGGTCAAGGCGCACGCCCAGGCCGGCTACGAGATCCTGGAGGCGATCCACTTCCCTGGCGCGTCGCCGAGATCGCTTTGCAGCACCACGAGCGCCTGGACGGCTCCGGCTATCCGGCGGGGCTCTGCGGCGAGGACATCCTGCCGGAGGCGCGCATCCTCGCCGTCGCCGACGTCGTCGAGGCGATGGCCTCGCACCGGCCCTACCGGCCCGCGCTCGGCCTCGAGGCCGCCCTCGCCGAGGTACGCGGCGGCGCCGGCATGCGCTACGACGCGGGCGCCGTGGCCGCCTGCGAGCAGGTGTTCGCGGAGGGCTTCGCCTTCACCGAGCCGTGAGTCGGAGCGCGCGAGGCGGCGACGACAGCGACGACGGAGAGTCACCGCTTCCCCGGGCGCCGGAATGGTCGCGCGATGGAGGATGGGGGTGACTTGGCCGGGCGCTTCGCCGATCCGCCGGACGCTCGCAGCGCGTCCGCAGCGGCGGGACGGGTAGTCCTGCGAGGGAAGACAAGAAGATGGGGCCGCTCCCTATCTTCCCCTTTCTGCACTACCCCGCGCCGGAGTGGCGGAGCCGCCCGCCTGCGAGCCTCCGGCGGAAACGGCGGGCTTCGACCGACGGCGGAAGCGCCGCCGGCTTCGGCGGCGGTCTCGTCCACCAGCTCGGCGGTCAGGTGGGCCGGCGCTTGGTTTCGCTGCGGGATCTCGACCTCACGCCGGCGCCTGATCCCTCTCGGCCGCGAGACGCGGGCGGCCTTGCGCGACGACTGGCGCCTCCTCGGCCCCTCTTCATCGAGAGGCGACGCAGCCTGCTCTTGCCCCCTTGGCGGGAGTAGTCTAGCCTGACGGTCAGGCGCACATCGGTGGCGATCGGGGGGCAGGGATGACGACCAGAGAGCGCGAGCCGGCTGTCAACGGCGGCCGCGCTGCCTTCTGCTTGACTCTACGCGGGGAGAGACGATGAAGATCGAACAGCGCATCTGGACCCCGGAAGGGGGCTGGCGTGCGGGCGGACCGGGCGGGCTCGGCGCGCAGGCTCAGTTGGTCCTTCTCTTCTGGGAGAACGAGCTGTTCCATCGTGACGATGTAGCGGCCGAAGTGCGCAAGGCCTATCCCCGGGCGCATCTGGCGGGCTGTTCCACGGCCGGCGAGATCATCGGTCCGGAGGTGCTGGACGAGGCGCTGACCGTCACGGCCATCCACTTCGAGAGCGCCGCCGTGCAAGCGGCCGGCGTCACCCTGCGCCCGGGTGAATCCAGTCGCGCAGCCGGACAGCGACTGGCCGCGGCGCTGGACGCGAAGCATCTGGTGCACGTTCTCGTCTTCTCCGACGGGCTGCAGGTGAACGGCAGCGAGCTGGTGGCGGGCCTCACCGCGGGCCTGCCCCCCGGGGTCAGCCTGACCGGCGGCCTGTCCGCGGACGGACCACGCTTCAAGTCGACGCGCGTCCTTCTGGAAGGTCGGCCACGCGTGGGCGCCGTTGCGGCCATCGGTCTCTCTGGCGACAGGCTGCGGGTCGGCTACGGATCGCTCGGCGGCTGGGATCCCTTCGGCCCCGAGCGCACCATCACGCGGTCCGCGGGCAATGTCCTCTACGAATTGGACGGCCGCTCCGCGCTGGATCTGTACAAGCTGTACCTCGGGGACTACGCCCGCGATCTGCCTTCGTCCGGGCTGCTGTTCCCCCTGCTGGTCCGCGCGCCCGCCGAGGAGCGCGGCGTCGTGCGCACCATCCTCGCCGTGGACGAGCACGCGCAGAGCATGACCTTCGCCGGCGACATGCCGTCTGGCGCCTACGCGCGCCTGATGCGGGCGAACTTCGACCGCTTGATCGACGGGGCGGCGGGCGCCGCCCGCGTCAACCAGCAGGCGCTGGCGGGTCAGGCGGCCGACCTCGCCATCCTGATCAGCTGCGTGGGACGCAAGCTCGTGCTCGGACAGCGCACCGAAGAAGAGGTGGACGCGGTGCGCGATGTGCTCGGCGCGGACACGGCGCTGACGGGATTCTACTCCTACGGCGAGATCTCCCCCATGACGCCGGGGGCGCGCTGTGAGCTGCACAACCAGACCATGACCATCACCACCATGTCCGAGATCTAGGGACCGGCGAGGCGCGCCCCGTGCACACCCTTCTCCAGCGTCAGCTGCGCAAGATGTTCGGCTCCGAGCGGAGCGTGCCCGCGGACCTCAGTCGTCTCCTGGTGCTGGTGGACGCGGCCTACCGCCAGTTCGACCAGGACCGCATCATGCTGGAGCGGTCTCTGGACCTCAGCTCGCAGGAGCTCCTGCAGGCCAACCAGGATATCCGCGCCGTGCTGCGCCTGTTTCCCGAGCTCTTCTTCCGCCTCCAGGCGGATGGCACGGTCCTCGACTGCAACATGAGCACGACCGGCCACCTGCAGGTCGCTCCCGGAGAGGTCGTCGGCCGACGCCTCCAGGACGTGGTCGCGCCGGAGGTGGGCCGGCTCTTCGAGGACGCGCTGCAGCGCGTCAAGCAGCGGCAAGAGGCCATCACCATGGAATACGCCGCATCGACCCGCGCCGCGAGCCTCTACTATGAGGCCAGCCTCCTGCCCCTGCAGGAAGAGCAGGTCATCGTTCTTGTCCGCGACATCAGCGAGCGCAAACAGGCGGAGGAAGAGGTGCGCCGCCAGGCGGAGCAGCTGCGGCGCACCGTCGAGGGCGCCGTGCTGGCCATGAGCCTCGTCGTCGAGACCCGCGACCCCTACACCGCCGGGCACGAGCGCCGCGTCTCAGAGCTGGCCACGGCGATCGCGAAGAACATGGGCATGGAGGGCGAAGCGCTCACCGCCCTGCGCCTCGGCGGCCTCATCCACGACATCGGCAAGATCGCCGTGCCCGCTGAGATCCTCGCCAAGCCGGGGCGCCTCAGCGAGATCGAGCTCAACATCATCAAGCAGCACTCCGCCTCCGGCTTCGACATCCTCGGGGCCATCGACTTCGGGCTGCCGATCGCCGAGATGGTGCTGCAGCACCACGAGCGCCAGGACGGCTCCGGCTACCCGCGGGGGCTGAGCGGCGAGGACATCCTGCCGGAGGCCCGCATCCTCGCCGTCGCCGACGTCGTCGAGGCCATGGTTTCGCACCGGCCCTACCGGGCGGCGCTCGGCCTCGAGGCCGCCCTCGCCGAGGTGCGCTCCGGCGCCGGCACGCGCTACGAGGCCGACGCCGTGGCCGCCTGCGAGCAGGTGTTCGCGCAGGGCTTCGTGTTCACGGAGCCGTGATGGTGGGCGGCGGGAGCGCCGCCGGCTTCGCCGCCGCCCGTCAACCGCCGCCCGTCAACCGCCGCCGGCCACGGCGTCGCCGCCGTCGCGCTTGGCGGCGTAGAGCGCCTCGTCGGCGCGCCGCAGGAGGTCGTCGGGGAGCTCGCCCGGGGTCCACTGCGCGACCCCGGCGCTCACCGTGACGCCGCGCTCCGCGAGCGCCTCGTAGGAGCGCACCGCCGCCAGCAGCCGCTCGGCGAGCCCGCGCCCCCCGCCGAGCTCGATGCCCGGCAGGAGCAGGCTGAACTCGTCGCCGCCGAGCCGGCCCGGCAGGTCCTCGGTGCGGCACAGGGCGGTGAGGAGCGCGGCGAAGCTCGTGAGCACCTCGTCGCCGGCCTCATGACCGGCGCTGTCGTTGACCCGCTTGAGGCTGTCGAGGTCGAAGCTCACGAGAGCCAGGGGGCTGCCGTGGCGCCGCGCCAGCGAGATCGCCTTCTCCAGGGACTCATAGAAACAGCGCCGGTTGGCGAGCCCGGTGAGATGATCCGTGTCGGCGATCCGCGTGATCGTGGCGTTGGCCTCTGCGAGCGCGGCGGTCTCGCTCACCAGCTCGTCGTTCAGGTGGGCCAGCTCCTGGTTTCGCTGCCGGACCTCCTCCTCCGCGCGTTTCTCGGCGGTGATGTCCCAGTTGGTGCCGATCATGTGCGTGGCCCGCCCGGAGGCGTCGCGCTGCACGAGGGCCAGAGCGCGGATGTCGTGGATCGTCCCGTCCGGCCAGAGCACGCGGAACCCGGTGTCGAACTCCTTTTCGCCGCGCAGCGCCGCCTGGATCTCGGCGTCGCCGCGCTCGCGGTCCTCGGGGTGCAGGCCCGCCTGCCAGGCCTCGTAGGCGCCGCCGAACTGCTCGCGCGTGATGCCGTAGAGGGCGAACATCTGCTCGTCCCAGGTGAGCGTGTCGTTGACGGTGTCGTAGTCCCATACGCCCACGCCGCCGGCGCGCGTGGCCAGCGCCAGGCGGTCGCCGGCCAGGCGCAGGGCCTCCTCCGCCTGCTTGCGCGCGGTGATGTCGCGGCTCACGCCGAGCAGACCGATGATCCGCCCGTCGGCATCCCTCAACGGCGCCTTGAGCGTGTCGATGAGAATGCGGGCGCCATCGGGGTAGTCGATCCATTCCTCGTTGTGGCGCGGCTTGCCGCGAACCATCATGACGCGGTCCTGTTCGCGGAAGAAGTCGGCGACCTCTTTGCCGAACAGCTCGTGGTCTGTGGCGCCGACGACGCCGGCCACGTCCCGGCCCACGAACCGCGCGAACTCGGGATTGCAGCCCAGGTAGACGCCCTGCCCGTCCTTGAAGAAGACGATGTCGGGGATGGAGGTCAGCAGACCGGAGAGCAGCGCCGTCTTCTCGCGCAGCGCGTCCTCGGCCTGCTTGCGATCGGTGATGTCGCGATTGGTCTCGCGGCGGCCCAGCCACTGCCCGCCTTCACCGTAGACGGCGGTACACGAATGGCCGATCCAACGGGTTTCGCCGCTGGGCGTGAGGATGCGAAAATCGAAGGCCAAGTCCTGTCCCTGGGCTTGGTGAGCGACCGCGTACTCATGCTCGATGACCTTTGACTGGTCGTCCGGGTGCGTGATCTGTACCAGGATGTTCGCGTCCGCCAGGAGCTCGGCCGCCGCGTGCCCGGTGATGCGTTCACAGGAAGGGGAGACGTAGCGATACGCGCCATCGGGCGCCCGCCACGCCTCCCAGTCGTAGGCGAAGTCCGCCACTGTGCGGTACTTCTCTTCGCTCTCGCGCAACGCCTCCTCGGCGCGCTTGCGCTCCGTGTGGTCGATCATGACGGTGAGGAAGTACTGCCGCCCCTGGCTCTCGATGACCTCCCCTGAGAAGAGGCCGTCGAGGATGGCGCCGTCCTTGCGCCTGACCTTGAGCTCGCGATCGCTGATGCGACCCTGCGCCTGCATCTGCTTCGCCAGGGCGAGCTGCTGCTCCGGGTCGACGGCGAGTCCCAGCTCCTCGCTGGTCTTGCCGAGGACCTCCGCGCGCGAGTAGCCGAGCGCGCTCAGGTAGGCCTCGTTGACCTCGGTGAACCTGCGGTCCGGCAGGCTGCTCACCGCCATCAGGGCGGGGTTGCCGCGGAACAGCCGGTCGAACTTCTGCAGCGCCTCCTGCTCTGTGGTGAGGTCCTTGGAGACGCCGAACATGCACTCGGCGCCGTCCCAGCGGCCGAACCACACGCGGGTCTCCACGGGGACCAGCGCCCCGGACCTGGCCTGCAGCGGCAGGGGGCAGCTCTCGCGTTCGCCGCGGAACATGGCGGCGAAGATCGCCTCGGCCTCGCGGCGCTTGTCGGGAGGGTGCAGGTCGAGCACCCGCAGCGCCGTGAGCTCGGCGGCGCTGTAGCCGAGCTTGGCCGAGACGGCCGGATTGGCGTAGACGAGCCGGCCGTCGGGAGTGGCCACCACGACGATGTCGTCGATGGCGTCGAAGAAGGCGCGGAAGTTGGCCACGCTCTCGCGCAGCGCCTCCTCGGCCCGCAGGCGCGCGCTGATGTCGCTGAAGGTCACCCGGGAGGAGAGCGTCTCGCCGTCGGCGGCGCGCTGCGGCCGGCTCTCAAGGTGCGCCCAGAAGTGGCCGGGGGCCGCTTCGCCGCCCGCCCCGGCTCCACCGCCCGCCCCGGCTGTGGCTTCCGCTTCGCCGCCGAAGCGCAGCAGACGCAGCTCGCAGGTCTGCGGCTCGGCGGTCTGCTTGAGCATCCGCAGGAGCTGGTAGTACACATCGCGATCGGGCGCGAGGACGAAGGCGGTGAACGGCAGCCCGACGAGCCGCTGCCGCTCCACGCCCAACAGGGAGGCGGCGGTCAGGTTGGCATCGCGCACGACGCTCGTGTCGTTCAGAGTGAGATAGCCCACCGGCGCCAGGTCGAAGAGGTCGAAGTACTTCTCGCGCTGCGCGTCCAGCTCGTACTGGGCGCGGCGCAGCTCCTCGTTCTGCATCTCGAGCTCGATCTGGTGCACGCGCAGCTCGTGGACGGCGGCGGTGAGGTCCTCCCGCACGGGGGCGGCGGCGGCGGAGAGCCCGTCGAGGCGCTCCTCGGCCTGCCGGCGCAGCTCGGCGGCCGCGTCCGGCGCCGGCGCGTCCCCGGGCACTGCCGCCGGCTCGCCGTCTCTGGTCGTCATCCCCGTCCTCCGATCGCCGCCGATCCTCGCCTGACCGTCAGGCTAGACTACCTCCCGCGCAGGGACAATAGCACGTAGTGCCACCCGCCGAACTGGGGTTGAAGAGGGGCCGTTCGTCGCGCGGGGCCGCGAGCGCCGTGAGCGTCTCCTGGTCGAGAGGAATCAGGTGCGGACGGGGGGTCCTGATCGTCAGGGACGCGGTGGTGGCGTGGGGGAGAGGTGGAGCCCGGTCGCGGACTCGAACCGCGGACCCCCTCCTTACCATGGAGGTGCTCTGCCGACTGAGCTAACCGGGCGACGCTGGTGGGGGAGCTAGGATTTGAACCTAGGTAGGCTGCGCCAACGGATTTACAGTCCGCCCCCTTTAACCACTCGGGCACTCCCCCGGGAGCGCGCCTGAGGCTACAGGAAAGCGGGACCTCTTTCAACCAGATGGGCGCCGCGCCGGCGGCAGACGGGCGCCGCGCCGGCGCAGCCGCAAGCGCGCCGCGAGCAGGCCTTTCCGCCGGATTGAGCGCCCCTCGCGCCTGTGGTACCTTTGTCCTCCGCCGTGGCGGCGTAGCTCAGCTGGTCAGAGCAGCGGAATCATAATCCGCGTGTCGAAGGTTCGAGTCCTTCCGCCGCTACCACTCTTCTCCCTCACAATTCCCTGCTCAGGAGCGTTTCTGTGCGTCTCGGAAGGACTCCAGCCCACAAGCTCAAAACCGCAATTGCCTGATTCTGCTGGCGCGGCAGTCTGCTGAGGACGCGGCCGATGGAATCCACCGGCTCAAGATCCTGCACGCTTCCATGCCCGAAGAGTGGCGCCAGCCGATCGAAGCCGACAACGTGATGACTCTTGGCCTGGCCAACGGCAGCCGCTTTCAGGCACTCACGGCAACGCGGCGCATCGGCCGCGGCAGGGCCGCGTATGGCGGCATCGCGGATGAGGCCGCGTGGTGGGATGACACGGCCGTACAGCTCACGGCGCTGGACGCGGCGTGTGAGCGCCTGCATCTGCTCACGACGGCCAAGGGGCCCGGCGACACGGCGCACGAGTGTGGCAGCAGGCGCAAGCCGGGAAGGGCCGGTGGCGCCCGCTCTTCACCGCGTGGAACGCGTATCCGAAGAGGGGCAAGCGGTGGTATCAAGCCACAGTCGAAGAGGCGCCGGATCCGCGCCTCGCGCGCCGGGAGTTTCCCTCATCGCCAGAACAGGCCTTCGAGGATGCCGCCCGCGGGCGCTTCTTCAAGCGGTTCACGGCAGCACGCAACGTGGCCAAGGTCGACGTAGTGCCCGGCTGGCGCTTCTACCGTTGCGCGGACTTCGGCTATCGCCACGCCGCCGCCGCGTGGTGCCAGGTGTCGCCCGCCGGCCTGCTCTTCATCGTGTCTGAGCTGCCCCTCACGAATCACACGACCACGGAGTTGGCAGCGTTACCTTGAGGAGGGCCGCTAGATGACCCCCAAGCCCCTCGACGTCGAGGAGGCCCGCGCCGAGCTGCGCGACCGGCTCGCCACGAACGACGCCGCCAGCGCCGAGGTGCGCGACCGGCTCGGCGCCCTGGCACTCGATGTGATCCTCGGCAACGCGGCGCAGTCCGAACTCGACGCCGCCTGCGCCGAGCAGGCACACGTGCAGACGAAAGGCGAGGCCCTCACGCAGGCCCTCGCCGAAGTGGACAAGCGCGAGGCGGCGCAGCAGGAGAAGGACGCGGCCGCCGAGCGCAAGCGCGACGAAGCCGAGCACGCCCGCCAGCTGGCGAAGATGCAGGCCGCCGGCACAGAGGCCGCCGCGATCGTCGAGAAGCTCGCCGCGGCCGCCGGAGAGGCCGTCGCCGCCGAGCGGGAGGCCCCGCGGCTCGCTGCTCGTCTCGGCATCCCGCAGCGCGCCAGCCTGCAGCACGACCTCGCCGAGGCCGTGGTCGGCGCCTTGGACTTCCTGAGGCCGTTTCCGTTGGCCGTACCTCTCCCGCATCGGGGCGACGCCGCTGAGCGCCTGAGGGCCGTCTGATGGCCGCGCCAGAGAACACCGTGAGCGTCATCCTCGCGACTTGCTTCGTCCAGGCCCGCGACTGCCTCGAGGCGTACAGGGGGCTTCCGCCCTCCAAGGACAAGGCCGTCGCCGAGCAGGCATCGGCGACAATCGACGCTCTCGCAATAGCCGTGCCGTACTTGGCCCTCGCGGTCGCCCGGTCGGTCGGCTGTGAAGCGCCGAAGCCGCCTGAGCCTCACAAGACGGCGTGACGGACCTCTCGGCGCTCAAAGGCGAGCCGGCGGCGAGCGCCTCACCAGGCGCAGGCCGCCGAGCTCGCCGAGGCTTCGGACTGGACGCCGAATCCGGGCTGCGCTGGCGGGAGCCGCTGCCGCTGCGTGACAGCAGGCGAGCTCAGGCAGTGAGTGCCTCTGACAACTCGAACGTGACGGAGATGACCGTGATAGGCTCTCTGAGACACCTCGGACGGGGG
>Ga0247842_10003910_pt1 | contig 19368 bp, 3 predicted proteins | sample LaCruzMarch2015__3_FD_192411 | JGI IMG/M metagenome (GOLD analysis project Ga0247842, IMG submission 192411) | Freshwater microbial communities from meromictic Lake La Cruz, Castile-La Mancha, Spain - LaCruzMarch2015_19m | ecosystem: Environmental > Aquatic > Freshwater > Lake | place: Spain...
CGGTAAACGCAGTAATCGGTAGCGGATGCACTGTGACATCATAGACGGTTGGGTTCAGGGCCGTGCAGCCGTTGGAATTGGCATAGTTCACCGATACGCTCTGTGCCCCGTCAGAAGCCCAGGTGATAGTGACGGAGGAGTTATTGGATCCTCCTCCCGAAGTAATAACCCCACCCGGGGAGACAGTCCATGCATAATTCGACATGCCGGTCTGGGTTGAATAGACCACTCCGGTGGCGCCCTGACAAAGCTCGGGCGTTCCCTGCACAAAGGTTGGCGTGGGGGAAGGCTTGACGGTGACCGGGAAGATGGTCGGCTGGGGAGCGGTACAGCCGGTGGAGATGACATAGTTGACCGAGATGGAATAGGCACCTGGGGTGTTCCATTGAATGGTGACGGTGTTGTCGTTGGTCCCTCCGCCGGAGATGATGGTAACACCCGACGTTGGCAGGGTCCATGAGTAGCTCTGGGCACCCGACTCGGTGGTATAGGTGCTGGTGACACGTTCACACACGGGATTATCACCCGAGATGGTGGGCACGGGCAGGGTGTTCACGCTGATGTTAAGGGTTGTCGGGAGGACGGCGGTACAGCCGTTTGGATCGGTATAGTTGACCGAGATGGTCCGGTTGCCGATGGCGCTCCAGTTCACCTGCACCTGGCGGGTACCCTGACCCGACTGGATGGTCCCGCCGGGAGAGACGCTCCAGGTGTAGCCGGTCATCAGGTCTTCGGTCGAATACTGGACAGGAACGTTCAGACAGGGAGAAGCAGGGCCGGTGATGGCAGGCACGGGCAGCGGATTGACGGTGACGCTGTATGGTGTGGGTGAAACGGCAGTACACTGGGTTGAAGGCTCGGTATAGTTTATCGAAAGGGTATAGTTTCCAATGGCATTCCAGGTGAGGGTCACCGAGTTGGAGGAGGAGTTTCCCCCGGCGGTGATGGTTGCCTGAGGCGGGATGGTCCAGACGTAGCTGGATTTACCGCTTTGGGTGACATAGGTCTTTCCGGCCACACCAACGCATACTGGACTTACCCCGGAAGTAAAGCTGGGGGTTGGCAGGGGATTGACGGTGACATTGTAATTTGTGGGGTTAACGGCCGTGCACTGGGTTGAAGGCTCGGTATAGTTTACCGAGATGATGTAGCTTCCCACGGTATTCCAGGTCACGGTGATGGAGTTGTCGGTAGAGGTACCCCCGGCGGTGATGGTTGCCTCGGGTGGAATGGTCCAGATGTAATTCGATTTACCGCTTTGGGTGGTATAGGTCTTCCCGGTAACGCCGACACACACCGGACTTTCACCTGCAGTAAAGGTTGGTGTTGGCAGAGGATTGACAGTGATGGGCAAAGTAAAGGGATTTACTGAGGTGCAGAGGGTCCCGGGTTCAGAGTAATTGATCGAGATGGAATAGTTCCCGACCGTATTCCATGTCACGGTGACGGTGTTGTCGGAGGATGTGCCACCTGAAGTAACGGTAGCTTGTGGGGGAATGGTCCATACATAATCCTGTTTCCCTGTCTGGGTAGTATATGTTTTCCCGGAAACACCGATACAGACAGGACTTTCCCCTGAAAGGGTTGGTACAGGCAACGGATTGACGGTGACGTTATAGGGTGTTGGTAATACAGCGGTGCACTGGGTTGAAGGTTCGGTATAGTTCACAGTAATCGCAAAGGTGCCGGAGGTATTCCAGGTAACGGTGACGGTATTATCGGTTGTGGTGCCTCCGGCAGTTACGGTTGCCTCGGGAGGGATGGTCCACAGGTAATCCTGTTTACCGGGTTGGGTACTGTATATTTTTCCGGCAATACCCAGACATACGGAATTTTCACCGGTGATAACGGGTTCTGCAAATACATTCACAGTAACATCGTGGTATACCGGATTACCTGGACATCCGTCAAAAACAGGTGTTACTGCATAAGTGACGGTACCCGGGGCCAGGTTATTGGTAAGGGTCAGAACATCGGCAATGACGGTTCCGGGAGGACCGCTACCATCGGGCGGGCAAACTACAATATTCGGGGAACAGGTGGCATGCCAGTCCAGGGTGCTACCGGCGTCTGTGATCGATGATTCCGCGGTGATGCTGGTAGTATGGTTTGAGCAAATGGATGAGGAGGTAGGTGAAACAGTCCCTACCGGAACGGGTTTAACGACACCCGTAAATTCGGTTCTGATCGGGCTGGGGCACAAGGGTGGTGCATAGGTGACGGACTGGGCGTAAAAGGTAGTGGTTGTTGTAAGAGTGCCGGTGGTATAAGTATTTCCGACAGAAAGGGGTGTTCCACCCGTGGATCCCTCATACCATTCAACATAAACACCGGAGATTAAATCGGTCGTAAAGGTGACAGAACCTGGTCCGCAACGGGAAATTGAATACTGACTGCTGGTGGGAGGAGAAGGGATAGCAATAACATTGATGGTTACCTGGGTCCTTGACTCACTCACACACAGGGATGTCGGATTATATGAATCAGCATAGTAGTTGTATATTCCGGGATTTGAAAGAGTTACGGTAGTGGTCCCGGTTCCGAACGGAACTCCGCCGGCAGGATCGGTATACCATCTGACCACTTCCACACTTGGCGCCGGAGGCGTGGCCGTCAGCGTAAAATCACCCGGGCCGCATTGACTCGGGGTTGGATTGGGTACCGTGGGGGGAGCCGGTGTGGCTTCATGAATGGTCTGGAAGTGACCTTCACTATTGCTTGCGGAGTACCACCAGGAGTTGATCATCTTGTCATGACAAAAATTTCCGGAAGTACCCCAGATGTGACATCCTGACCATGGCGGGCCTTCATCGGATGTACAACCATCAAATTCCTGTCCGGTCGGACAAGTACCGCCACCACTGTTGATCTGACTATCATCCCAATATATTTTCGGACTTTTCAGCTGAGAATTCACTGGCCGGATCAGGGTAACGGCGAATCCTTCCTGATTTGTTTCGATATCCCAAAGTGGCAGGTTTGTCAATCCATTGACATATATCACGGTGATTGACAGGGTTGTGCCATCAGGTACAGGAATTCCCTGATCGTCATTCCCGTCCCAGGGGATCTCATTGTCGCCTTCTACGACATCTGAATAAATGGTAACATCCTTTTCAGGCCCGCCATAAGGTATATCGATGATTATCTGGACATTTCCAACTTTATTAACATTGACGGAAATCAATTTATGACCACTGCAGATGGGATAGGCAGGGTCATAATGAATATATGGATCAGTCATCAGATGTCCATATTCGCCGTCGGGATATACCGATGGATCGGGATTATTCAGGAATATTTTATAATCAGCAATATCAGGCCAGCTGCCACTGGTGTTGTAATTAACAGATTTCCTGTCAATCTGGAAATTGCCAGTATTCTGAACGCCATAAGGATTACAGAACATGGTAAACCTTCCGACATGTGCGCCGTTATACTGACATTCGGTGACAATACCGTCATCGGAATATACAAGCAAGGACCCGGAGAAATCCTCGACCGGGTTCGTATTCAGATCAGCATAAAACTGCCATGATTGGGAGTAGATACGGCCATTGATGGCATCTACGGGTATCGGTATGGTATGAGCCCCGTTGACGACCTGGAAATCAAAAAGATCAAAATCAATGGCGCCTGAAAATTCAATGTAATAATCTCCCGTGGGATTACCGGATGTGACCTGATACTTCAGGGGATGAAAGCCACCTGAGGAATAGTAAGGGCCGATCACGGCCTGGTCATAGGTTGAAATATATCCGGAATCAGATGCAGAATTTGGACAAACCCCGGACAGGACGACAGTCCCGTCGGGAGCTTTCAATTGAAAGTTCCTGTTGCTGCCAGCTCTTCTGTGTAAGCCAAATAAAATGATTTCATTGATCGCTGAAATATGGATATAAAGCCGGTAGTTTGCAGGTGCATTGTAAATCGCAAAATTGGTATATCCGGGATCAATGGATAAAGCACCAAAAGTTGTATTCGTAGGCCTTATTTCCTTAGTCCCTTCACAATAGGATATCTTGCACGTAGCCGGGATAAAAAATACCAGAAAGAAAACAACTCGGGTAAAGGTTTTTATCATCCGGGAAACTCTTTGTTCATAATTACCTTATACCTTACTTGAGGCAATAAAGTTACAATTGATCAGTCCCTCAAGCATCTGACCGGGAAGGCGTTGGCCTTGCTGCTTTCATACAGCGAGGTACTGGGGTTTTTGCTGTTGATGCCCCGGGTGATGAACCTGCTGCCTGATCCGGGAGTGGAGGTCCAGAACATGGTGGCTTTTGGCAGGTCGGTGACGGTGAAGGCCCATGTGGTGTTCATGTAATAGATCCCTTTGAGCAGGGCCTCGAACCCCTCGGGGGTGAGGTTAAGGTCGGTGAGTGGTCCGGCAGCGAGGCCGTTTCCGCCGGAGGCATTGATCAGGTTCTGCCAGTCGAGGGAGGAGGGGACATGCCAACCCGGAGGACAAACGCCCTGGTAATCGGGGCCGGAGGTCTGACCGTACTGGATCAGCTCATCCCACTGGTAGAGTCCGCCATAGGCTGAACAGTTGGCATCGGAAGAGAGACAGTAACGCTCGGTGGTGCAGTTATCGGTCTGGGCCTTGGTGGTGGGGATGAGGGTAGAGCCGTAGCGGAGGTTCTCCATCATCCAGCATTTGCCGGCAACGAGGGAGGTCCGGTATGAAGTTCCGTCGCGGTAGTCGGTCATGGAGCTCCCGCAGGCGGGATTGGGACCTCGCACGGTAAGGGGAACACTGCCGGTGGTGGTGGCCGGACAACCGTACTGGTTGGTGTATTTATAGGTGATGGTAAAGACCGTGATGCTGCTTCCTGGCACGATCGAGGGATCGAAGTAATAGTACCCGGAGGAGTAATAAAGGGCGGAGGTAGAGGGGCTGATGAGGTATTCACCCTGCTGGGGACTGCCGGTAAGCAGGGGCTTTCCGCCCTTGAGCAGGAATGGTTTGGCGCTGCGGCTGGTTACGGGATCGAAGCAGGTGGTGATGGAAACATCGGCCCTTGGGTTGACCTGGACAAGTTTGGTTGAAAAAGAGGTGCAACCAGACCCAGTGATGGCATCCAGGCGCAGGACAGCATTGCCGGCGATGTTCCAGGTTATGCTGGCGGGATTGGCCGAAGGATTGGCGACGGTTCCAGAGGTGTTGGGAATTATGGACCAGGAGTAGGAGCACAAAGGCCCGGCATCAGCGGTGTACAGATAGGGATCGGGATGAAGCTGGCAAACGGTATAGGTTCCTGTAAAGGTAGCCATGGGCAGGGGATTGACGGTGACGTTAAAGACGGTCGGGACGAGAGCTGTGCAACCGTTGGAGTTGGCATAGTTCACCGACAAGCTTTGGGCTCCGGGCGTTGTCCAGGTAACGGTAACGGAAGAGCTGACAGGGGCACCTCCGGAGGTTATGGTTCCACCGGCAGAGACGGTCCAGGCATAGTTGGACATGCCGGTCTGGGTTGAATAGACCACTCCGGTTGCGCCCTGACAAAGCTCTGGTGTTCCCTGCACGAAGGTTGGTGTGGGGGAAGGCTTGACGGTGACCGGGAAGATGGTCGGCTGGGGAGCGGTACAGCCGGTGGAGATGACATAGTTGACCGAGATGGAATAGGCACCGGGAGTATTCCATTGAATGGTGACGGTGTTGTCGGTGGTTCCTCCGCCGGAGATGATGGTGACACCCGACGTTGGCAGGGTCCATGAGTAGCTCTGGGCGCCCGGCTCGGTGGTATAGGTGCTGGTGAAGCGTTCGCAGACGGGATTATCACCCGTGATGGTCGGAACGGGGAGGGTATTCACATTGACGTTGAGTGTGGTCGGAAGGACAGCGGTACAACCGTTGGGGTCAAAATAGTTGACGGAGATGGTCCGGTTGCCGATGGCGCTCCAGTTCACCTGCACTTGGAGTGAACCAAGGGCGGACAGGATGGTGCCACCGGGAGAGACGCTCCAGGTGTAGCCGGTCATCAGGTCTTCGGTCGAATACTGGACAGGGACATTCAGACAGGGAGCAGCAGGGCCGGTGATGGTTGGTACGGGCAACGGATTGACGGTGACATTGTATGTTGTGGGTGAAACGGCAGTGCACTGGGTTGAAGGCTCGGTATAGTTTACCGAAAGGGTATAGTTTCCAATGGCATTCCAGGTGAGGGTCACCGAGTTGGAGGAGGAGGTTCCCCCGGCGGTGATGGTTGCCTGAGGCGGGATGGTCCAGACATAGCTGGATTTACCGCTTTGGGTGACATAGGTCTTTCCTGCCACGCCTACACAGACGGGACTTACACCGGAAGTAAAGCTGGGAGCAGGCAGCGGATTGACAGTGACGTTGTAAGGAGTGGGGTTAACGGCAGTGCACTGGGTCGAAGGCTCGGTATAGTTGACCGAGATGGTGTAGCTTCCAACGGTATTCCATGTTACGGTCACGGAGTTATCTGTTGATGTTCCTCCGGCAGTCACGGTTGCCTCTGGAGGTATGGTCCAGACGTAGTCGGATTTACCACTTTGGGTGATATAGGTCTTTCCGGCTACGCCAATACAAACAGGGCTTTCACCAGCTGTAAAGGTGGGTGTTGGTAAAGCATTGACGGTGACGGTGTATGTCCCTGGGTTAACGGCAGTGCAAAGGGTCCCGGGTTCGGAGTAGTTGATACCGATGGAATAGGTTCCAACGGCATTCCAGGTAATGGTAGCGGTGTTATCGGTGGAGGTTCCTCCACCGGTGATGGTTGCCTGGGGTGGGATGGTCCAGACGTAATCCTGTTTGCCAGACTGAGTAGTATAGATTTTTCCGGGGACACCAATGCAAACGGAATTTTCGCCTGAAAAGGTTGGGATCGGCAAGGGATTGACCGTTACCGTATGTATACTTGGCGTACTCGCGGTGCATTGGGTTGAAGGTTCGGTATAGTTAACCGAAATAGAATAGTTTCCTACAGTGTTCCAGGTGATGGTAACGGTATTATCGGTGGTTGTTCCACCGGCGGTAACGGTTGCTTCGGGAGGAATGGTCCAGAGATAGTTCAATTTCCCGGTTTCCGTGGAATAGATCTTTGCGGGGACACCGATACATACTGAATTTTCTCCGGTAATAACGGGTATCGGTAAGGGTTTGACATAAACAGTAAAGCTGGCTGCAGGACCGTCACAACCATCGGCATGGGGGACAATGAGATAAGTTACAGTACCGGTCGTCGTTCCTGAGTTTGTCAAAACATCAGTGATCTCGGTTTTAGTAGGATCCGAATTGGGATTGTACCCTGAAACAGAGCCGGTCGTACTGCTAATGGTCCAGGTAAAACCGGTGCCGGGGACTGTCGCCTGCAGCTGGATATTTGTATTTTCCAGCGAGCAGATGTTTTTTTCCGTTGGAGTATTCGTCAGTACCGGTGTTGGCTTGACTAAAACAGGATAAGGCACCGGCACTCCGTTGCAACCGAATTCGTTCAGATAATTCACGGTGACGGTCTTGGTTCCTGCCCCGGTCATCTCGATGGTGACGGCATCGGTCCCTTGTCCGTCACTGATAATGCCCCCCGAAACGCTCCAGACATAATTCTGCATCCCGGAAGCGGTGGTGTAGTGAACCAGAGCGGGACCTTCACAAAGAAGGGAAGGACCGGTCAAAACGGCAGGGACCGGCCGTTCATGCACAGTGATATCCAATGGTTCGGAAGAGGCGGTACAGATCCCGTTGGAATAACTGACCCGGACCCATTGACCCGGACCCAGGGTATTCCAGAGGATGCTGACATCCCGTTGGTCATTGATCCCACCGACAATAGTGCCTCCGGAGGAAACCGTCCATACATATCCGGAAATGCCAGGACCGTCCTCTGTCTGGTAACTCGTTTGAACACCGAGGCATGCCGGACCTCCTGTATTGATCGTAGGATTTGGTGCGGCCTGGACCGTGACGGTTTTGACTGCTGGCATCAGTGCCTGGCATTCGTGCTGTGACTCAGTATATTGCAGGCTGACCGTCCTGATACCTGTCGAAGTCCACTTGAGGGTTATCGAATTATCGAAGACGGTTCCGCCGGAGACAATGACGGCATCTGGATCGGGAACGCCCCAAAGATAATTATGCTGACCGCTCTGGGTGATAAAGAGGCCCTCCTGGTTAGCGCAAACATAATCGGGACCTGTAATTACCGGTAACGGAGCCGGATAGACTATCACGTCCACACTTGCCTGGTAAGTTCCCGAGTTATCACATGTGGCAAGCGTTGCCCAGTATGTTGTTGAAACCGTAGCGGTGACAGTGATTTTATTCCCTCGTCCAATTATCTCTCCATCTGGAGTATCTTGATGCCATGTGATACCACTTGGAACAAAATGAGTGCTTTCATAATCCGTTGTCCAGGAAGTCTGATTCCTGTCGAAAGCGATATAGGCCTGCGTTGCATCAGCATTCTGAATACCCTGGGTAGCCAGATTACCGTTCCATTCCGTACATGAAGGTTTATGGGTAATATGGTTGTCAATGACATTTGTCGTTTCATGCAAGACGATCTGAAACCAACCTTTCCTGTTATGACAGGGAGAAGAGTACATCGGGCAATCCTTCCAGTAGACGATCAGTTTTCGGTCGGGCGCTGTTCCCTCTGTCTTATAGAAAATATAAGGACCTGCTCCCACTGATGGATCCCAATCCTGCCAGGGGGCAAGGATGGCGTTCATCGGGGCATTTGTGGTTGGCAAAGGCTGCGGTGTCCACGATATCGTTTGTCCGGGAGAAAAGCTGATCCACCCGTTTGATCCGATCCAGAATTTATTCACGGTCACATTGAGGAAGCAAAAATCAAAGCCTATGTCCAGCCCAATATCGTCGTCTGGGTACACATCGTCATCTGACATAACCACACTGGTTCCACCTTCATAAGGCTCCGGGGAGTACTCGAAGGGTTCAAAAGTATAACTCTCGGTTCCGTATACTCCATTAACAACGGCGATCAGCTGAATACTTTGTCCTTCGCAGGTTGGATCAACCGGAACTATATCAATATAATTCAGCGGAGTGTTTTGGGTAAGCCCCTGAATGGTGACAAAGAAAAACAGAATAACCAGGAAACAGGTATACTTCATTGATGGCAATACAATTCAATTTTCTTTCAGTAAGACAACACAGAACACGATTGGTTGTATCTGCAGAAAGATTTTGTAAAGATAGAAAAAAAAAATTACATGTTAGGTTGGCAATCCCTGGCATGCCTCATTTGGAATGATCTCACTTTACTTAGTCGTTAGTCTTTCACGCACCTCACCGGGAACGCGTTTACCTTGCTGCTTTCGTAGAGGGATACGCTGGCGTTTATGCTGTTCAGGCTACGGGTAATGATCTTACTCCCGGAACCGGGTGTGGAGGTCCAGAACATGGTGCCTTTAGGCAGGTCGTTCACGGTGAAGGCCCATGTAGTGTTCATGTAATAAACTCCTTTGAGCAGGGCCTCAAACCCTTCTGGGATGAGGTTAAGGTCGGTGAGGGGTCCAGCAGCGAGGCCGTTTCCGCCGGAGGCATTGATCAGGTTCTGCCAGTCGAGGGAGGAAGGGACATGCCAACCCGGGGGACAAACGCCCTGGTAGTCGGGGCCGGAGGTCTGACCGTACTGGATCAGCTCATCCCACTGGTATAGTCCGCCGTAGGTTGAACAGCTGACATCGGAAGACAGGCAGTAACGCTCCGTGGTGCAGTTGTCGGTCTGGGCTATGGTAGTGGGGACGAGGGTGGACCCGTAGCGGAGGTTCTCCATCATCCAGCATTTGCCGGCAACGAGGGAGGTCCGGTATGAGGTGCCGTCGCGGTAGTCGGTCATGGAGCTCCCGCAGGCGGGGTTGGGCCCCCGCACAGTGAGGAGAATCGTAGTGGCTGTCGTGGCGGGACAATTATACTGGTTGGTGTATTTATAGCTGACGGAATAGGTCACCTGGATATTGCCTGGCACGATCGATGGATCGAAGTAATAGTTACCATTATTATAATACAAGGCTGTTGTTGCCGGGTTAATGAGATACTCGCCCTGCTGTGGACTACCGGTAAGAAGGGGCTTCCCACCTTTGAGGATGAATGGCTTCGCGCTGCGGCTGGTCACGGGATCGAAACATGCAGTGATGGATACCTCAGGTCTTGGGTTGATCTGGATGGAATGGCTGGAAAAGGAGGTGCAACCGGATCCGGTGACAGCATCGAGCCTCACCAAAGCATTCCCGGCTATATTCCATGTGACGGCGGCAGGATTGACCTTGGCATCGGAGATGGTTCCATAGGAAGCCGGAATGACTGACCAGGCATAATTGCAAACCGGTCCGGGATCCGCAGTATATGAATATGGATCAGGATGAAGCTGGCAAACGGTATAGGTTCCGGTAAAGGTTGCCACCGGCAGTGGATTGACGGTGACGTTATAGACAGTGGGGTTAAGGGCTGTACAACCGTCAGCATTGACATAGTTCACTGTTACTGTCTGTGTTCCGGCCATGATCCAGCTAATGGTAACGGAGGAACTGAGCAGGGTTCCACCCGCGGTGACGGTTCCTCCGGGAGAGACGGCCCAGGCGTAATTGGACATGCCGGTCTGGGTGGAATAGACCACCCCGGTGGTGCCCTCGCAAAGATCGGGCGTTCCCTGCACGAAGGTCGGGGTGGGCGAAGGCTTTACGGTGACCGGAAAGGTGGTCGGCTGGATGGCGGTACAGCCGTTGGAATTGATGTAATTAACTCCGATGGAATAGGATCCGGCGGTGTTCCATTGAATGGTAACGGTGTTGTCGTTGATCTCGCCACCGGAGATGATGGTGACTCCGGAAGTCGGCAGGATCCAGGAGTAGCTCTGTTCGCCCGGCTCGGTGGTATAGATGCTGATGACGCGTTCACACACGGGATTATCGCCCGAGATGGTTGGCACGGGCAGGGTATTCACATTGATGTTCATGGTTGTCGGAGAGACGGCGGTGCAGCCGTTGGGGTCAACATAGTTGACGGAGATGGTCCGACTCCCGACGGCGGTCCAGAGCACCTGTACCTGTCGGGTACCCTGGCCCGACTGGATGGTCCCGCTGGGAGATACGCTCCAGGTGTAACCGGTCATCAGGTCTTCGGTGGAGTACTGGACAGGGACGTTCAAACACGGTGAAGCAGGGCCGGTGATGATTGGCACGGGCAGGGGGTTAAGCGTAACGGTTGCGGTTCCGGTAATGGTTCCGCCGGCCGGACAAACCTGGTTGGATATTGAAACCAGGTTATATAATCCCGGGATATTGGTAATGATCTGATAAGGTAATGGCCCGCTATAATTGGTTACAGGACTCTGGTTTATACCGTTTATAGCATAGGTGAAACTATAGGGACCGGGTGATCCGGCGATATCTACCAGGACGATTGCCTGGCTCGTGCCATTGTCACAAATAGCCCCGCCTCCGCTGATCACCCCTGACGGACAAGTTGCCTCAGGGGCTGTAAACGCCTGTGTTAGAGCACAGTTCAAACTATCTGAAAATACAGCAGTAAGGGAATGGGTCGCCCCATCGCACGGGATATTTGTGAGATTATAAGCCAGCGGGCTTGTGAAAGGAGGGCTGAAGGTCTGAGTGACAGTTGGGACTGCAGTATTGTCGGTAATCGTCAAGGTACCGGTAGGAGATGGATTGCTGAATTCGATGTTACCGGATACTGAAAAAGTGTTGGTGAACGGATCACATACTGAGGTGTTCGTTGTGATTGCGAGCATCGAGCAGAAAACAACGATATTACAGTTTGTCACTCCGCTGCCTCCGGTCTGTGAAAACGTTATTGTCCCCGGCTGTTGACTGAAGTTTGTTATCAGTAAAATATACATCTCGCCGACCTGGGCATTCAGTATATGGCAGGTTTCTGTTGCATTTGGAGAATAACTGCAATCTGTGATATTTCCCCTGGGGTAAAAATTCTGGCAGGAAGACGAAGTGTTGTTACAGCAAACGGGGGGCTTCAAGGGATTGTTACTGCAGGTACCGGTCAGTCCGTAAGCGCATCCGTCCGTAAGGCTGGTAAAAGGGCCCCAACAGATAAAATCGACATCATGGTTCCCTGACTGCGAAATGGTTATGACGATATCTCCTACTACGCCTACCTGCATATAATACCAGGCCGGGCAAGGTGTGGAGCCAAGACATCCGTAATTCGGATAGCCGTCCACAGAAGGAGGAGCGGACCCTGAGGTACCGGCAGGGAATGTATAGGTATTTGCTGAACAAGCTACATTAGCACCCGTACACTCGTTTTCACGACTGGAGGGAGTATACACCGTTTCAGGTTTTTGCGAAATTGCTGCTTTATAAAACGGGGATGACCTGACCAAGTTCTTTTTGTCCGATTCACTGACGGTTAAACTGTTCTCTTCTGCCTGCCGATACAGTTCCAGGAATTCAAGCGAGGCCTGCTCTTTATCAAATGTTGCTATAAACAGGGCGGAATCACTGTAGAAATTATTCTTATCGTCGATATAGATTCCCCGGTCCCTTGCCTTCTCGTAAAAGCTGAGACGTTCAGATTGAGAATGGAACAAGGATAATCTCACATAATAAAAATCGGAACCCTCCTCCGTATGGTCGAATCGGGCTATTTTTTGCAGGGTGTCAAAAGTTTGATCTCCACAATGGGTCGTATCCTGGTTGAGCTCGCACTTCAGGCCGGAAGACAGTATTTCATCACTCCCTGGATGACTGAAAATCTCCGGGTTGAAAGAAAATAATGGAACCAGTATCAGGGAAAGTTTTATCTTGTAAAACACGAAGTGATTTTGGCTCTTCTTCATGTCAGGTAAAGTGGGCAAAGATCAATCCGAATAACCTTTTTTAAATGCTCCTTTCTTTAAAAGAAAGACAAAGAAATGCATTGTAAGGTTGTCGGACACCAAACAAAGGTACGGAAATCACTTTAGAATGACAATCTTACCTCTTATCTTCTTTTTTATTTGTGTTCCTGCAGATGGGTCATTACGAATATACTCTGCATCAGTCCTTTATGCACCTTACAGGGAAAGCATTTGCCTTGCTGCTTTCGTAGAGGGATACACTGGGATTCTGATTGTTCATGCTGCGGGTGATGATCCTGCTTCCCGATCCGGGAGTGGAGGTCCAGAACATCGTGGCAGTAGGCAGGTCGTTCACGGTGAAGGCCCATGTGGAATTCATGTAATAAACTCCTTTGAGCAGGGTCTCAAACCCCTCTGGGATGAGGTTAAGGTCGGTGAGGGGTCCGGCAGCGAGGCCGTTTCCGCCCGCGTTGTTGATCAGATTTTGCCAGTCGAGGGAAGAGGGGATATGCCATCCCGGGGGACAAACGCCCTGGTAGTCAGGTCCGTCGGTCTGACCGTACTGGATCAGCTCATCCCATTGGTAAAGTCCGCCGTAGGTTGTACAGTTGGCATCGGAAGAGAGGCAGTAACGCTCCGTGGTGCAGTTATCGGTCTGGGCCTTGGTGGCAGGGGTAAGTGTTGATCCGTAGCGGAGGTTTTCCATCATCCAGCATTTGCCGGCGATGAGGGAGGTACGGTATGAGGTTCCGTCGCGGTAGTCGGTCAGGGAACTCCCGCACGCGGGGTTGGGTCCGCGCACAGTGAGGGGAATGGTGGTGGTGGTTGTCGCGGGACAATTATACTGGTTGGTGTATTTATAGCTGATGGAATAGGTCACCTGGATATTACCTGGCACGATCGATGGGTCGAAGTAATAGTTACCATTATTATAATACAAGGCTGTTGTTGCCGGGTTGCTGAGGTACTCGCCCTGCTGGGGACTTCCGGTTAGAAGTGGTTTACCGCCTTTGAGGATGAAGGGTTTGGCACTGCGGCTGGTTATGGGGTCGAAGCAGGGTATGATGGAAACATCGGCCCTTGGGTTGATCTGGACAAGCTTGGTTGAAAAGGAGGTGCAGCCAGATCCGGTAAGGGCATCCAGCCTCAGGGTTGCATTACCGGGAGTGTTCCATGTGACGCTGCCCGGATTGGACGAAGGGTTGGTTACCGTTCCATAGGTATTTGGTATGACCGACCATGTATAATTGCAGGTTGGTCCGGCATCGGCCGTGTAAAGATAAAGATCAGGGTATAGCTGACAGACCAGATTGTTTCCGGTAAAGGTTGCCACCGGCAGGGGATTTATGGTAACGGCCAGGGGGGTGGAGTTTGAGCAGCCCAGAGCGTTGGTATAATTCACGGTTATGGTCTGGTTGGGAGTGGCATTGGAGGCCCAGCTAACGGTAACTGCATTCGTGTTGGCCGGTCCGGTGATGGTCCCGCCGGAAGTGACGGACCAGGAATAAACAGGATAACCGGCGGTGGTGGAATAGCTTACATTGGTGCTTCCTGCACATAAACTGTTGTTGCCGGTGATGGTCAGTATCGGTGATGGATTAACATTCACGGTTTTCCGGAATGGGGTCACAGCCGTACATCCGTTCTGATCGATGTAATTTACCTCCACCCATTCGGCGGATCCGGTTGTATTCCATGTTACGGTGGCAGAATTTCCATTGGGGGCAATATTATTCCCTGCAGATACATTCCAGCTATATCCGGTCATACCTGTTTCTGTGGTATAGCTCCACGCCGACCCGACACATACATTATTGTTCCCGGTGATCGTCGGGACCGGTAAGCCGTTTACCAGAACGGATTTCGAACCCGGGATCGTTACGCAACCATTGGGATCGGTATAGGTCACATTGATGGTTTTAATTCCTGTGGTGGGCCATGTGATATTTGTGATGTCCGGGGTAGCGCCGGCAGTGATGTTTCCATCGGGAGTGACTGACCAAAGATAATCCTGCATGCCGGGATCGGTCTGAAATGGTTCAGAAACGCCTTTGCAGGCACTGCCGTCACCTGTTATAACGGGTGTAATTAAAGATTGAACGGTAATACTTTTAGTGTCGGAGCTGGTACAACTGTTTGCATCGGAGTATGTGTAAGTGATCGCGTGGTTCCCGACACCGGCTGAGGCCGGATCAAAAACCACGATCGTATTACCGTTATAAGTATAATGACCTCCGGAGGGGTTTCCACCGGTAAGCGTGAACGGAGGTGTATTGAGACAGACGGGTGAAAAAGGGTCAAGTGTGACAACGGGTATCTGGTTAACATTCACTGTATGGTTGACCGGATTTCCGTTACAGCCACCCCTGCTGGGAATGATCGTATACACAACAAAACCGGGTTGACTGTTATCAGCCAGGGTTAATTGGTTGGAAATAGGAGAACCGACTCCCGGGGAAGGGCAGACCTGGATGTTGGTACAACCACCCGTTTGAACTGACCATGTAAAGGTTACATCCGGTAATCCCGACGCTAATACTATACTGGTCATGCCGCCTGAACAAAGCGCTGAGGTCGGATTGGAAGGGCTAGTCAGGTTTGGTAAGGGATCTACCGTCATCATCAGATTTTTCGTTGTTCCGCTACATCCGCTGGCCGATGGTGTGATATGATAGATGACCGCTCCCTGGTTCAGATCATTCACCGAAAGGTTGCCGGATAACGATGTCCCGCCCCCGGAACCGGTCGGACAAACGGAAATATTCGAGCTGCAATCGGTGGATTGAACCGTCCATGAATAATTTGCACCGGGAGGATTGGAAGTCAATGGGATATTGAATGGAACACCGGAACACGTCCCTTGAATCAGCGATGTTGTCAGGTCGGGGAGGGGCAGTACTTCGATCGTTTTTGTCTGGGTTCCACCTTCCGAGCAGGTAGAAGTATTGATCCCATGCACCGTAATATACCCGGGACCGATCGGTGAAGCGGTAAAGGAGATCGTGATCGTACTGTTCGGAGTCGTCAGTTCACCACTCGGCCAGGTCCAGTGGTACTGTTCACTGTTCGGATCGGCCGGAATGGAGTATTGATTGGAAGAATTGAGGCAAACCTGATCAGGGCCACTGATGAGTGAAGGGGTTGCAGGAATACGTTGCTCGGTCAGGGGATCAATGGGGGCAACAGTCGTATTGGCAATATACCACCAGGTATTGATCGTTCGTTGATCTCCCTGGTCACAGCCACCAAAGCCACCGGTGCCGGTCCAATGATGACAGGCAGCCGCACTACTCTGGCATCCGGTAAGGTTTTGATTAGGGCTGGGAAGTGAACAGATATTGGGATTGAGACCGGTGTCGTCCCAATAAAATAAGGGTTCAAGGGGTACATCAGGCCTGGAAAGCGTTACGATAAATCCATTTTCATTTCTTTCCACATCGTATAAAGGAAGATGGGTCATTCCCTGAACATATTTCAACGAAAAGTGGAATTGCTTTCCATTCGGGACAGCAGTCGGTGTGGGAGTTGATCCGTCGAAACCGTCCCAGGTTATGGTGTTTTCACCTGCTACAACCGACTGGATCAATTTCCGGTCGATATAACCTCCACCCGTAATCTCACTGAGCAAAAGCGTTATCTCAACAGAACCCGCTGCGGTCACGTTGAAAATAAAGTCCATGGTTCCGGTCTGACAATGTGGGACCACCGTTACCTGCGGATTTCCACTGGGCAGCAATTCTCCGATAATCCCGAAAGTATAGGAATCTTCATTCGGGATATTAAGGAAAACAGGAAACAACGGGTAGTTATGACGGCCTTCCACCGACTTTCTTGCAATATTCGGATCGGGCTGTGAATTGGCATCATAACAGCCCCTGTCATTGCTCGAAAATGAAAAATCCCTGCCTTCAAATCCATTGGGATTAAGTTTTGTGACGATCTGATCATTTGAGTATATATACATCTGTCCCCAAAAAGTATAAAAATAGGTAAATGTAGGGTCCTGGGGATTACTGAATTGCCAGCATTTCGAGAAAACCCTTCCCAGGATGGCGGTATTGGTTGTTATGTTAACGACGGTAATATCAAAGTAGTCGAAGGTGCGGCTGGTATTATTATTGACCTGAAAGGTCATGTAATAGTCACCCGCCTCGATCGGGGTTACATCTTTGGGATTATATCCTGCGGGATTGATCACATTGGGTCCGTTTACGGCTTCCTGATAGTCGTTGATATATCCTTGTTGTCCTGAGGTTGGTATGGAACTCTGAAAAATAACGGTGCCGTCAGGCCTGTGTATTCTCCATCCATTTGTGTTCACCTGATCCCCTGTACGGGCTCCAAGTCCGAAGTAGATTTTTTCGTTGCCCGGATCCTGAATATGGATATATAGTCTGTAAGTAACGAGACCGTCATAAATTGCAAAAGGGTCTCTTGGCTGACCTCCGCTGTTTCCCCTTGCGATTAAAATCTTTGTGGGTTGATCCTCATCCGGCATGAATTCCTTCGTTCCTTCAGCCCATGTTGCGGAATTCTGGAAAATCAGGAGTAAAATGAAAATAAAAGGGTAAGGAGTAAGCTTGTTTTTCATTCAGAGGACGTTCCTGGTTTTTTTTGTGCAAAGATAACGGTTAAAGACATTGGAAGACCCGGGTGTTAAGAACACCTGACAAGAATCTCCATTATTAGCTTAAATAATACTGCACCCATCCTTTTACTGTAAGATTGGCGAGTAAAAATTCAAACACTTAACATTTTGAAGATCCCACAGATTACTACATGGTTCTTCAAATAAATATAAGACTCGAAAAATAGGAAAAGTTGCCTGTGAAAAGAAGGAAATCAGTCCCTCACGCATCTGACCGGGAAAGCGTTAGCCTTGCTGCTTTCATAAAGGGAGACGCTGGGGTTTTTGCTGTTGATGCCCCGGGTGATGAACCTGCTGCCTGATCCGGGAGTGGATGTCCAGAACATGGTACCTTTAGGCAGGTCGCTCACGGTGAAGGCCCATGTGGTATTCATGTAATAAATTCCTTTGAGCAAGGCTTCGAAGCCATCAGGGGTAAGGTTAAGGTCGGTGAGCGAACCTGCAGCGAGGCCATTACCGCCCGAAGCATCGATCAGGTTCTGCCAGTCGAGGGAAGAGGGGACATGCCAACCCGGAGGACAAACGCCCTGGTAGTCGGGCCCGGAGGTCTGACTGTACTGGATCAGCTCATCCCACTGGTAAAGTCCGCCATAGGCTGAACAGTTGGCATCGGAAGAGAGGCAGTAACGCTCGGTGGTGCAGTTGTCAGTCTGGGCCTTGGTGGCGGGGATGAGGGTAGAGCCGTAGCGGAGGTTCTCCATCATCCAGCATTTGCCGGCAACGAGGGAGGTCCGGTATGAGGTTCCGTCGCGGTAGTCGGTCATGGAGCTCCCGCAGGCGGGATTGGGACCTCGCACGGTAAGGGGAACACTGCCGGTGGTGGTGGCCGGACAACCGTACTGGTTGGTGTATTTATAGGTGATGGTAAAGACCGTGATGCTGCTTCCTGGCACGATCGAGGGATCGAAGTAATAGTACCCGGAGGAGTAATAAAGGGCGGAGGTAGAGGGGCTGATGAGGTATTCACCCTGCTGGGGACTGCCGGTAAGCAGGGGCTTTCCGCCCTTGAGCATGAACGGTTTGGCGCTGCGGCTGGTCACGGGATCGAAGCAGGCGGTGATGGAAACCTCAGGTTTTGGACTGATCTGAATGGACTGTGTGGAGAAGGAAGTGCACCCGTAATTTGTGAACGCATCAAGCCTTAGGGTAGCATTACCGGTGATATTCCAGGTGATGCTGGCAGGGTTGGCCGAGGGGTTTGCAATGGTCCCATAGGTGTTGGGGATGATCGACCAGGTATAGGTACATGGTACGCTGGCATTGGCGGTATAGAGATAAGGATCCGGATAAGCCTGGCATACGGAGGTACTCCCGGTAAACGCAGTAATCGGTAGCGGATGCACTGTGACATCATAGACGGTTGGGTTCAGGGCCGTGCAGCCGTTGGAATTGGCATAGTTCACCGATACGCTCTGTGCCCCGTCAGAAGCCCAGGTGATGGTGACGGAGGAGTTATTGGATCCTCCTCCCGAAGTAATAACCCCACCCGGGGAGACAGTCCATGCATAATTCGACATGCCGGTCTGGGTTGAATAGACCACTCCGGTGGTGCCCTGACAAAGCTCGGGCGTTCCCTGCACAAAGGTTGGTGTGGGGGAAGGCTTGACGGTGACCGGGAAGATGGTCGGCAGGGGAGCGGTACAGCCGGTGGAGATGACATAGTTGACCGAGATGGAATAGGCACCGGGAGTGTTCCATTGAATGGTGACGGTGTTGTCGTTGATACCCCCTCCGGAGATGATGGTAACACCCGACGTTGGCAGGGTCCATGAGTAGCTCTGGGCGCCCGACTCGGTGGTATAGGTGCTGGTGACACGTTCACACACGGGATTATCACCCGAGATGGTGGGCACGGGCAGGGTGTTCACGCTGATGTTAAGGGTTGTCGGGAGGACGGCGGTACAGCCGTTT
>Ga0247842_10003914_pt1 | contig 19348 bp, 17 predicted proteins | sample LaCruzMarch2015__3_FD_192411 | JGI IMG/M metagenome (GOLD analysis project Ga0247842, IMG submission 192411) | Freshwater microbial communities from meromictic Lake La Cruz, Castile-La Mancha, Spain - LaCruzMarch2015_19m | ecosystem: Environmental > Aquatic > Freshwater > Lake | place: Spain...
TCACGCAGTGCCTGGTGTAGCTGGGCGTCAGGTGCTCGCCGCTGAAGACATGGCCCAGGTGGCCCCCGCAGGTGGCGCAGGTGATCTCAGTCCTTACGCCGTCCGCGTCAGGCGTGTGTTTGACCCTTCCCTCTATCTCCTGGTCGAAGCTTGGCCAGCCGCAGCCGGAATGGAATTTATCGGATGAAAGGTACAATGGCGTATTGCACCTGCGGCAGACGTAGACGCCGTCTTCGAACAGCATGTCATATTCACCGCTGAAGGGCGGCTCGGTGCCCTTGCGCAGGAGCACCCTCTCCTCATCCGGGGTCAGCTGGTTGTATCGCATACTTTTGTGTCGGACCTCTACTGCAATAAGTATAGCCCGGCAGTAATCGTCTATAAAAACAGCTGGTTAAGCTGCCCGTGGGCACTGTTACATTCGGGCTGTTATAATATACCGGTAATCTATAAAGGAGTGACTGTACAATTGGCTAAACGGGATATATTATCGGTCGCCGACCTCACCCCGGATGAAGTGCAGCGGCTTGTGGAGAAGGCGGCCAAATCTAAAAAAGAGGCCTGGCCGCAGGTGCTGGCGGGCAAGAATATCGCCCTGCTTTTTGAAAAGCCCTCCCTGCGTACCAGGATGAGCTTTGAGCTGGCCGTTCACCAGCTCGGCGGCTACGCCATCTATATGTCCCCCGACGAAGTCGGATTGGGCAAGCGCGAGTCGGTGCCCGATGTCGCGCACGTCCTCAGCCGCTACGTGCAGGGCATCGTGTCCCGCACTTTCATGCACCATACGCTTGAGACCCTGGCAGAGTACGCCAGCATATCCGTCATCAATGCGCTGTCGGACTACGAGCATCCCTGCCAGGCGCTGGCCGACCTCACCACCATCTATGAGCGCAAAGGCAAGTTCAAGGGGCTGAACCTGGCCTTTATCGGGGACGGCAACAACGTGGCAAATTCGCTGTTGCTGGCCTGTTCCATGGTGGGCATCAACTTTTTCATAGCCTCCCCGCAGGAGTACAGCCTGCAGGATAAAATCCTGTTGGTCGCCAACAAGTACGCCGAGAAGAGTGACAGCCAGATCATGCTGCTCGAGGAGCCCGCCATGGCGGCCAGGGACGCCGATATCATTTACACGGACGTGTGGACGAGCATGGGACAGGAAGAGGAGTACGAGCAGCGCTGTATTGCTTTCGCCGGTTACCAGATCAATGAGAAGCTGCTGGCATATGCCAAAAAGGACGCTATAGTAATGCACCCGCTGCCGGCCCACCATGGTGATGAGGTGGCGGTGGGCATTATCGATAAATACCGCTCAGTCATCTTCGATCAGGCGGAGAACCGCCTGCACTTTCAGCGGACGCTGCTGGCCGAGTTATATAAATAGGCACGGCAGGGCGCCGGTTTCCGTAGTATTACGTATTAAGTAAGATCATTGTTATGAATTAGAATGGTTGTGCACACATGAATCCCATAGTCAGCATAGTCGGCAGGCCCAATGTGGGCAAGTCCACGCTGTTTAACCGCATCGCCGGCTCGCCCATAGCTATCGTGGAGGATCTGCCGGGCACCACACGGGACCGCATTTTCGCGGACGTCAACGTACTGGATCACGAGGTAACGCTCATCGATACCGGCGGGCTTGAGGCCGTGCCGGGCTCCGAGATGGGCCGCAAGGTGAAGAGGCAGGTGGAGGCGGCCATCGCCGAATCCGATTTAATAATCTTCGTGGTTGATACCAGGGACGGCCTGATAGCCGCCGATTCTGAGATTTCCGACAATCTGCGCAAGCTGGGCAAGCAGGTGGTGCTGGCCGCCAACAAGGCTGAAACCGAGAAGCAGAGGAGCTCGGCTGCGGAGTTTTATCAGCTCGGGCTGGGCGAGCCACTGCCCATCAGCGCCCACCACGGCCGTGGTATCCACGAGCTGTTGGAAGCCATGATTGCCAAACTGCCACCTCCGGCTGAAGCCAGGGAAGGAACGGGCAGGCCGGGGCTGGCCATCGTCGGGCGGCCCAACGTGGGCAAGTCCTTGCTGGTCAATGCCGTTGCCGGATCGGAGAGGACCATAGTAGACCCTACGGCCGGCACGACCAGGGATGCCACGGATACGGTGGTCAAGTACGGCGACCGGGAAGTTGTGCTGATCGACACGGCGGGAATACGCAAGCGCGGCAAAGCGGGTGTGGGGCTGGAGTATTACGGCCTGGTACGCACCTTGCGCGCCATCAACCGCTGCGACGTGGCCCTGCTGATCATGGACGCGACGGAGTTCATAACGGCGCAGGATACGCACGTTGCCGGCTATATCAAGGAAGCCTGCAAGGGCATCGTGCTGGTCATCAATAAATGGGACCTGGTGGACCCTGATGCCAAGGACGACTACGTAGCCACAGTGGATAAGCGCCTGAAGTTCATAGCGCATGCCCCCATCCTGTTCGTCTCCGCGTTGACCGGTCTGGGTGTGAAAAATATCATCCCGGTTGCTATGGAGGCATGGGACGAGCGACAGAAGCTGTTGCCGGACGATGTTATCGATGGACTGGTCAAGGAAGCGGTGGCTTCGCACGCCCCTCCGCCCCGCGGCACCAAAAGGCTGGAGGTGTTCAGGGCTTACCAGGGCGGCACCAACCCTCCCTCCTTTACCTTCCTGGTAAACGATCCGCTGCTGGTTCATTTTTCATACGAACGCTACCTGGAGAACAAGCTGCGACAGACGTTCGGGTTCTACGGGACGTCGCTCAGGCTTATATTCAGAAAGGGCTCCAGGAGGTCAAGTAAAACCGGAGGAAAGATCTCGTGATACTAGTCTTCAAATATCTCGCCATAGCCGTCGTCGCCTACCTGCTGGGCGCCATCCCCTTCGGGCTGATCATCAGCAAGAGAATGGCAAACGTGGATATCAGGCAGCACGGCAGCGGGAACATCGGCGCTACCAACGTCTTTCGCACGCTGGGGACCAAGCTGGGGATATTGACCGCGCTGCTCGACCTGGGGAAGGCCGCGCTGGTGGTCTGGCTCAGCATGTTGATCATCGGTGACGACGCTTTTATAGTGGCCGGCCATGACATTCACGTGCAGTCCGCCCAATGCCTGGCGGCTATTATGGTCATGGTCGGGCATAACTGGTCGGCCTATATCGGGTTCAAAGGCGGGAAAGGGGTGGCCTGTTTCATCGGTGGCCTGCTGGTCATTAACTGGATGGTGGCCCTGGTAGGCCTGGCGGCGGGTATAGTCGTGGCACTGGTTACCAGATATGTCTCGCTGGGGTCGATGCTGGCATCCCTCTGCGTGCTGCTTGCCATGGTGGTGCTCGCTCTGTTGGCCGTCGTGGCCCCGCTTTACGCGCTCTACGGGCTGGTGGCGGCGGGACTTATCATCTACCAGCACCGCACCAATATCACGCGCCTGCAGGCCGGGACCGAGCTCAAGCTGGGCGACAAGGGCATGAAGTCAGACCGCTTATAGCCGGGAGCGCATTAGTCCAGGTTCTGCAATAGGTCTTCGCCGGGATGCGTATAGTTCTCCGACCTGGGCAGGCTGGCGGATAGCTCTTCCAGCAACTGGCGCTGACGGGAGTCCAGTTTTTCAGGCGTAATCAGCTTCGTTATGACCAGTTGGTCGCCGCGTCCTTTTGAATTAAGGCGCGCGAAGCCGCGCTCCTTGATGCGAAATACCTTGCCGTGATGCGTGCCCGGCGGCACCTTAAGGCTGAAGACCCCCTCCATGGTCGGCACATTGACCGTACATCCCAGCGCGGCCTGCGCGAAATTGAGCGGCAGCGCCATAACCAGGTCCGAGTGCCTGCGGATGAAGAACTTATGGGGCTTGATATCGAAGCGCAGGAAAAGGTCGCCTGAAGAACCGCCGAAATAGCCTGCTTCGCCCTCGTGCTGCATCCTCATCTGGCTCTCACCGTCCACGCCGGCCGGTATATTGACGTGTAACTTGCGTTTGGCCCTCTCCCTGCCCTGTCCCCGGCACTGTGTGCAGGGGGACTTTATAACGGTTCCCTGCCCGCTGCAGGTGGCGCAGGTGGAGGTTTGCACGAAGCGCCCGAAGATGCTCTGCGCCGTGCGCCGTACCTGTCCCGCGCCGTTGCAGTCAGGGCACTTCTCGGGATTGGTGCCGGGGCGGCTGCCGACGCCCTTGCAGACGGAGCATATCTCGACGCGGCTGATCTCGATCTCCCTGCTTGTGCCCGCATAGGCTTCCTCGAAGGACAGCGATACCCTGAAGCCGATATCCTGGCCCTTGTGCGGTGAACGCCTCTGGGAGCTGGACGCAGCGCCGCCGAAGAAGGCCTCGAAAATATCTCCCAGGCCGCCGAATTCGAAGGTATCGAATCCCATGCTGTCGCCGCCGTTGCCGGGCGAACGGCCCGTGCGGTCGTAGTAAGCGCGTTTATTGGCGTCCGAGAGCACCTCGTAAGCCTCGTTGATCTCCTTAAACCGCTCATCGGCGCCGGGGCTGCCGTTGCGGTCCGGGTGGTAATCCATGGCCATCCTGCGATAGGCTTTTTTCAACTGCTCATCTGTAGCGTTGCGCGGAAGTCCCAGTATGGCGTAATAATCTTTGGCTGTCGGCATATTTTGAAAAACCTCAATTTAACAGTATAAACAATGGGAGTTTGACTAATCAAATTTTAGCTACGGGTCCGCTGAAAGGGGTATCAATTTGCCGGCAGTCAATTATTTGTCGCCGTTCGGCATCGGATGTATTATGTAAAAACCTATGAAAGACCAGATCAGGCGGGCGCTGGCAGCGCGTGAAAAGAAGGTCATCAGCGATATCGGGCTCACCAGGTCGGCTGTGCTGCTGCCCTTGTTTGAGAAAGACGGCAGGTGCCACATCGTTTTCACCAAGAGGACCGACCACCTGCATCACCACAGCGGGCAGATATCCTTCCCGGGCGGCGGATGCCATGAAGAGGACCACTCCATGCTGGAGACGGCGCTGAGGGAGAGCCGCGAGGAGATCGGGCTCAAAGAGTCCGACGTCGAGATCCTGGGCGAGCTCGATGACGCCGCCACGATTACCTCCCTCTACCATATAGTGCCCTTCGTCGGGGTAATACCCTACCCGTATGATTTTAAGCTGGATAAATTCGAAGTCGACGAGGTCTTCACCGTGCCCCTGGAAGACCTGCTCAACAACGCCGTTAGAAAGTCGGAGAACTGGACCTTCGGCGATACGACTATCGAGATGTATAGTTTCGAGCTGGACGGCCGGGTCATCTGGGGCGCCACGGCCTGGATGCTGAACCAGCTGCTCGAGATTATCGGCTCTGTGAGCGGGGCGCGCTGCGATAATTAGCCCTTAACCTCTTTGCTTTCCAGTGTATTCGTTTAGGCCATATACCTAATCTTGCCCGTCCTCTAATACATAAATTATTTTGTTAAGTATTATGACATAATATGTCAGAAATATTTAACTAATTTTGACAGAGTTCCGCTGATATATTTATAATTATGGGCAGGGTGGAAAAATGGCAGGAAAAGATTATTACGGCATACTCGGCATACCTAAAAGCGCTCCTGACAAGGATGTGAAGGCGGCCTATCGCAAGATGGCGCGCAAGTACCATCCGGACGTGAATCCCGGGGACAAGGCTGCTGAGGCCAGGTTCAAGCAGATCAACGAGGCCTTCGAAGTGCTGTCCGATGCGGATAAGCGCAAGAAGTACGACCAGTACGGATCTGATTACGAGAATGCGGAGGCCTTTGCCCGCGCCAGGCAGCAGTCCCAGCAGCAGTACGGGACTTACGGGCGTGGCGGCGGTAGCGGTGGCGCCCCGTTTACCACATACGAGACCTCCGATATGGGCGACCTCAACGAGGTTTTCGAGAGCCTGCTCAAAGGTTTTGGCACGGGTGGGGCGAGAGGTGGTGGAAGGCGTGCGCCCAGGCGCGGCCAGGATATTGAGCACCCGGTCGAGGTCACGCTGGAGGAGGCATATAACGGTACCAGGCGCGTGATGGAGCTGCAGTCGGAGCAGGCCTGCCCGTCCTGCCAGGGCATGGGTCGGACCAAGACCGGTGTCTGCCAGACGTGCCGCGGTGGGGGCCGGGTGATCAAGCCGCGCAGGCTGGAGGTCAAGATACCTGCGGGCGTGAAGGAAGGCTCCAAGGTGCGCATCGCCGGTGAAGGGGAACAGGGTGCGGGCGGTTCGCCCGGCGACCTCTACCTGGTTATAAAGGTTGCGCCCCACCCTCTTTTCAAGCGCGAAGGCGACGACCTGCTGGTGGATGTGCCGGTGTCGCTGGTGGCGGCTGTGCTGGGCGGCGAGGTGCAGGTGCCCACGCTCAAGGGCAGCAAGCTGGCCCTGAGGATACCGCCTGAGACGCAGAATGGCAAGATCTTCAAGCTGGCCAGGCAGGGCATGCCGCACCTGGGCGATGCCAGCCGCGGTGATATGCTGGCCAGGATGGCGGTGGTGCTCCCCACCAATCTTAACGATAAAGAGCGGGCCCTCTTTGAACAGTTCAGGACGATGAGGGCCGGTTGATATTGATGTTGAATCTATGAGGTGATAAGATAAAATGCCTCGGGAAATAAATGAACCTAAATACGTGATCAGCATCGCAGCCAGGATACTGGGCTGCGAGGTCCATACACTGCGCTATTACGAGAAGCTGGGTGCGGTTAAGCCTTACCGTTCGGACGGCAATATCCGCTATTATTCAGAGGCCGAGATCGAACGTCTGCGCCATATCAAGGTGCTCATGGAGGACATGGGCATCAATATGGCCGGCGTCGAGGTCATACTCAGGCTGAGCCGACGTGTTGCCGAGATGCAGCATAAAATAGTCAGCCTCGAGGCCGAGCTGAGCCGCTACGAGAAGGCAGCGCCGGCCAAAAGAAAATCAAAACAGGAGGTTAAGGATGGCTGAGGCCGGGATGGGCCTTAAGCCGGCCGGCTGGCAGATCACTGCCACCACCATATCCTGCGACAGAGTGGACGACTACGTCACAGTCATGGTGCATGGGGATTGGACGTATTCGTGCACCTGGTGCAGCAGGTACAAGCTGGCGTCGGTTGAAGGCCACGGGAGAAAATTCTCCCGGGACATCAAATCGAAGATCGGCAACTGCCAGGGTCCGGATTGCAGCCTTGTCCTCGCTTACCGCGATAAACTGATCGCCGAGGAAACAGCCGTCGTTAAATAACATATGAGACAGGAACGATTTACCGAGCAGGCCCAGGAGGTGCTGGGCTCTTCGCAGCAGCTTGTCAGCCGCTTCCGCAACTCCATGTGGGACGTTGAGCATATTTTCCTGGCGCTGCTGGAGCAGCAGAAGGGTCTGGCGGCCGAGATACTCAAAAAGATGAACGTCAACGTCACAGCCATGAAGAAGCGTGTCAGTGACGTGCTCGATAATTACCCCAAGATCGCCGACCAGCCCAAGACGGCCATCGGCGGTATACAGATCTACCCCACACCCCGTGTGGCCCAGGTGCTGCAGGCGGCGGTGGGGGAGTCCGACCGGCTCAACGACGAGTATGTGAGCGTGGAGCACCTGCTCATAGCCATCGCCAGCGAGGGCAGCGGCGACTCTGTTAGTATACTCAAGGAGTTTGGCATAGACCAGGAGAGGATCTACCAGGCCCTGCTGAGCATACGCGGCAGCCACCGCGTGGATGATCCGCGTGCCGAGAACAAATACAGGTCGCTGGAAAAATACGGGCGCGACCTGACCGAGCTGTCGCGCCAGGGCAAGATAGACCCGGTGATCGAGCGCGACGACGAGATCAAGCGCGTCATGCAGGTGCTGATAAGGCGCACCAAGAACAACCCCGTCCTGATCGGCGAGGCCGGCGTGGGCAAGACGGCGGTGGCCGAGGGCCTGGCGCTCAAGATCGTGGCGGGCGATGTGCCCGATTCGCTCAAGGGCCGCAAGGTCATCGCGCTGGATATGGGTGCCCTGGTGGCCGGCAGCAAGTTCCGCGGCGAGTTCGAGGAGAGGCTCAAGGCGGTCATGGACGAGGTGCGGCAGTCCAGGGGCGACGTCATATTGTTTATAGACGAGATGCACACCGTGGTGGGCGCGGGGGCAGCCGAGGGCGCCATCGATGCGAGCAACATGCTCAAGCCGGCGCTGGCCCGCGGCGAGCTACAGTGCGTGGGCGCCACCACGCTTGACGAGTACCGCAAGCATATCGAGCCCGACAAGGCGCTGGAGCGCCGCCTGCAGACGGTTTTCGTGGGCGAGCCCAGCGTGGAGGCCACCATCCAGATGCTGAGGGGTCTGCGTCCGCGCTATGAGGCGCACCACAAGATCAAGATCTCCGATTCCGCCATCGAGGCGGCCGTTAAGCTGAGCAAGCGATATATCACCGAGCGTTTCCTGCCGGACAAGGCCATCGACCTGATAGACGAGGCGTCCAGCAAGCTGCGCATCGACATGGAGAGCCTGCCCCCCGAGATAAAGCAGCAGGAGCAGAAGGTCCAGCAGCTGACCGAGGAGGAGGCTGCGGCCTCGCAGCGCGCCGAGTACGAGAAAGCGGCCGTCATCAAGGCCGAGCGGATGGGCATAGAGGAGGAGTGTAAAAGGGCCAAGGACAGGTGGATGCAGGAGAAGAAGCTCGACAACGAGGTCGATGATGAGACCATCGCCGAGCTGGTGGCCAAGCAGACGGGCGTGCCCGTCTCCACCATGAAGGAGAGCGAGGCCGAGAAGCTGATACACATGGAGGACCGCCTGCACGAGCGCATTGTCGACCAGCAGGAGGCCATAGCCGCCGTGTCCGAGGCTGTCAGGCGCGGGCGCGCCGGGCTTAAGGACCCGCGACGGCCCATCGGGAGCTTCATATTTTTGGGGCCTACCGGTGTGGGCAAGACCGAGCTGGCCAAGGCGCTGGCGCAGTTCCTCTTCGATGACGAGGACGCCATGATCCGCGTCGACATGTCAGAATACATGGAGAAGCACACCGTGTCGCGGTTGATCGGTGCGCCCCCGGGATATATCGGATTCGACGATGCCGGGCAGTTGACGGAGGCCGTGCGCCGGCGTCCCTTCCGGGTGATACTCTTTGACGAGATCGAGAAGGCGCACCCCGACGTCTTCAATATACTGCTGCAGATACTGGAGGACGGCCGTCTGACCGACAGCCACGGGCGGACGGTCAGCTTTAAGGAGACCGTGGTCATCATGACATCCAACCTGGGCATGCAGGAGTTCCGCAAGCAGGCGCACAGGCTGATCGGCTTCAATGTCCCGCCGGAAAAGCAGGGTAAAGAAGAGAAGGACGAGTGGAACAAGCTCAAGATAGCGCTCGAGGGCGACCTCAAGAAGACCTTCCGCCCCGAGTTCCTCAACAGGATAGACGAGATCATCATCTTCCACCCGCTAACCGAGGCCAACCTCAAGCAGATCATCGACCTGCTGGGCAAAGAGGTCGATAAGCTGCTGGCCGACCGCAGCATCGTGCTCGAGCTGACTGACGAAGCCAAGGAGTGGGTCTTCCGCAAGGAATACGATCCGGAATATGGCGCGCGTCCCCTCAGGCGGGCCATACAACGCTACATAGAAAACCCGCTCTCCAGCAAGATCATCTCGGGCGAGGTCAGGGACGGTGACCGGGTGAAGGTTTGGGTCGACAAAGACGCCCTGGCGTTCACCGTGGTCGGCAGCGCTGCCGTCGAGGCCGGCGAAGACGAAACGTCCGCCGGGACCAGGAAAAGAAAGAGAAGCAAGACTACGAAATAATTGGGCAACTCCTCCGTAACATTTGACCAGGCACACGGGCGCCGGTCGGCGAGGGATTACGCGCTGTTAGCGGTCTCGCTTGCCGTGACCGTGGTCCTTTGCGTGCTGGTAGTAGTCTACTGGCAGGATTTCATCAGGTTCGCCCGGTACGGTTACATCGGCGTTTTCATCATCAGTTTCCTGGCCGATGTGACGCTCTTCGTGCCGGTGCCCAGCCTGTTCATCGTGTTCACCCTGGGAGGGGTGTTGAACCCGCTGCTGGTCGGCCTGATCGCCGGAGTGGGGGAGACCATCGGATCTATGGTAGTCTATATGACAGGTTTAAGCAGCGCAAAGGCTTTTCATGCCCTTGACCACCGCGTGATGGACAGGTTCCGGACCTGGATCAAGACCAGGGGCGCCCTGTCGGTATTTATCATGGCCTCCATATTGAACCCGCTGTTTTACCCATTCACCGCCATCGCGGGTATGATGCACTTTGGCTGGTGGCGCTTTTTACTGCTCTGCCTGGCCGGTAAAACGCTTAAGAATGTGCTGCTGGCTGTGACCGGGCATTATGGAGTACAGACAATGATCGACCTTTTGGGAGGACAGTTGCCGTTATGACCAAAGCGCCCTCACCGCGGAGCTGGTACATCGCCCTGTTACTGGCCGTCTTCCTGGGCTGGTTCGGCCTGGACAGGTTCTACATAGGCAGGTACAAGGCCGGCTGGCTGAAGCTGTTCACGCTGGGAGGGTTGGGCGTCTGGTGGCTGCTGGACATCATATTAATAGCCTCGGAGTACCGCAAGGACCGCTGGTACCGTCCGCTGGTGCATGCCTGGTTCCCCAAATAGCCGGCATTGTGAGGTTGGATGACCGCAAAAACTCTGATGATCCAGGGCACCGCCTCCTCCGCCGGCAAGAGCATCATGGTGGCCGCGCTGTGCCGCATCTTGAAGCAGGACGGCTACAGTGTGGCGCCCTTTAAAGCCCAGAATATGGCGCTCAATTCCTTCGTCACCAGGAGTGGTGGGGAGATAGGCAGGGCGCAGGCCGTGCAGGCCGGGGCTGCGGGCATCGAGCCGTCGGTGGAGATGAACCCCGTGCTGCTCAAGCCGCAGGCCGACGCCACCTCGCAGGTCATCGTGCTGGGCATGGCGCAGAGCGTGACCGATGCCGCGCAGTATTACAAAGATAACCACAAGCTGCTGCCCGTGATTAAGGGCGCGCTGGACAAATTGCGGAAAGAATACGACGTGGTGGTCATCGAGGGCGCGGGCAGCCCGGCCGAGGTCAACCTGATGGACAGGGAGATCGCCAATATGCGCATCGCCGAGCTGGCTAAGGCCCCGGTCATACTCATTGCGGATATAGACCGCGGGGGCGTCTTCGCTTCTATCGTCGGTACGCTGCAACTGCTGCCGCTGCGCCAGCGCAACAGGGTCAAGGGGCTGGTGATCAACAAGTTCCGCGGCGATATATCGCTGCTGCAGCCGGGCATCGATTTCCTTGAAAAGAAATGCCGCCGTCCGGTGCTGGGCGTCATTCCCTATATCCGGGACCTGGCAATCGCGCAGGAGGACTCGGTCTACCTGGATGAGCGGCGCTCTTACATTAGACAGGGATATCCGGATGTCTGCATCATACGTCTGCCGCATATCGCCAACTACGACGACTTCGATCCCCTGGAGGCGTACTGCAACGTGCGTTACGTGGCTGCCGTTGAGAAGATCGGGGACCCGGATTTGATCATACTGCCCGGCACCAAGGGCACCATCTCCGACCTGCAGTTTCTGTATAAGAGCGGGCTGGCTGCGAAGATAATTGAGAAAGCAAAGTCCGGTACGCCGGTCTTCGGCATGTGCGGTGGCTACCAGATGCTCGGACATAAAGTCCAGGACCCGGTCAAGGCCGAATCAAATATAGCCGAAGCGGATGGCCTGGGACTGCTGGAGATGGACACCGTGTTCGAGTCCGATAAGATCACATCGCAGGTGCGGGCGGAAGTCGTGGCCGATAGGGGGCTGCTGGCCGGCATGAAGGGTCTGGAGGTCGGGGGTTACGAGATACACATGGGGCGAAGCCACAGGCAGGCGTCAGGTTCTGTGTTCACCGTGACGTCGTCCGTTAATACGCCCGCGAGCTACAGCGAGGGCGGCATCGATCGAACAGGCACTGTGTTTGGCACTTATATACACGGCCTTTTCAACAATGATGAGTTCACCCGCAAAATGGTTAATAATTTGTGTTCGCTGCGTAACCTGACTGTGCCTGACGGGGTTGCGCTGGACCGTGATAAGGCCTATGACGAGCTCGCTGCAACCTTCAGGCGTTCCTTAAATATGGAGAAAGTTTATGAAATCATCTTCGCAAAAAGAAGCTAAAGCCGATTACGGCAACTGGGTCTCGAAGAGGCTCATTTATATCCCCGCCGCGCTGGCGGTTATATTCGTGGCGCTCAGTTTCTTCTCGTACTATTTCCTCATCATCGCGCTGCCGTTTCTCATCATCACGGTCTATTTCACCTACGCTTATTTCGAGTTCTCGCCCGCCGGCGGGAACATACAGGCCAGAATACGCGCTTTTGTATTGGACAGGCTCGAGTGGGACGGTAGGGGAAAGGCGCTGGATATCGGCTGCGGCAACGGGGCGTTGACGGTCGGGCTGGCTAAGAAGTACCCGGACGCCGTGGTTACCGGCATCGACTACTGGGAGGGGAAGTGGGAATATTCACTGGCCGCCTGTGAAAAGAACGCAATGATAGAAGGTGTGGCTGACAGGGTGAAATTCCAGAAGGCCAGCGCAGTATCGCTGCCTTTCGAGGACGGGGCATTCGATACAGCCATCAGCAACTTCGTATTCCATGAGGTTCACGCTGCACGCAATAAAAGGGACCTGGTGAAGGAAGCGCTGCGGACGGTGAAGAAGGGCGGGCATTTCGCCTTCCAGGACCTCTTTCCTGTGAAAAAGCTGTACGGGAATATCGATGAGATGCTTGAGGAGATCAAAGGCTGGGGAGTCAACGATGTCAGGTTTGTAAACACCAGCAATGCCGACTTCATACCGAAGCCGCTCAAATTGCCCTTCATGGTGGGCTCGATCGGCATTATTTACGGCAGGAAGTGAACGGGCGGGATTTGCCTTTATCGCCACTTTTTGATAGATTAATCATCTGTTGCGGGGCTGTAGCTCAATTGGGAGAGCGTCTGACTGGCAGTCAGAAGGTAAGGGGTTCGAATCCCCTCAGCTCCACCAGTACAATTCTCTGAAGTTAATCCCCATCTCAGTCATCATTCTTTTGGTTCCAATTCACAAGTATCATTGCATACACTTACACATTCTGAAACGGAACTTCTGTACCCTGTATAGTTTTTGGCAATAGAGAAAGAACTAATTTGAGCAGCATCACCTTATTGAATCACAGAACGCTGGTGGAGTATGCTTATATAGGGGGTGGGTTCTAAGTGTCGCTGCTGATAGATGCGGGGAAAGGTCAAAAATGCCAAAGAAAAAAAGATATCCAATATTTATTAGCCATTGCTGGGATTATAGTTCAGACTATGATCGCTTAGATAGAAAATTTAGAAAGGCGAAGTATTCTCTTTTCCCAAATTGCTCGGTGCCAAAAGATGACAAGTTTGATACGAAAACAGATCGCCAACTAATAGCAGCACTAAAAAGACAGATACGTCCGGCCCATACGGTCTTAGTAATTGCTGGTATGTATGTAAATCATCGAAAGTGGATCCAAAAAGAAATTGATATTGCTCAAGCAATGAATAAAAACATCGTTATCATAAAGCCACGTGGTGCTCTAAGGATGCCTCGAGAGCTTCAACAGTTCCCCCAACAAGTAGGATGGAATGCTAGTACCATCATTCGGGCTATAAGGAATCCAGCAAAGGCGAATCCCAGAACTCTGAATCAAAATAGGCATGGGGAAGAAAAAGTTAAAACTGAATTTGTAAGTTCTTGGCAAAATGAACTTAGCGGTAGTCCTGATTTCACATCACTACAAGACTGGATCGATGAACCCGATGCTACTGCTGCAAATCGGCCACGTATCAGTAAAAATCTTGAACGGAGGCGTGGTACGAGTGGATAAAGATTATCTGACGAAGACTAGAATCCGCAATCAATTTAATCAAGCTGATGATTAAAGATCTATTGCAACTTGCTACCAAAGACGTACCTCTGAATCAAGTTTCGCATCGGATACTCTATTTTTCAGAGGAATCTTCGCTGCTGCTTACGTATTTACAAAAGAATGACCTCCGTGGGTATCTGAAAGCTATCAGAATTTCCCATGATATAGTACTCGATCCGTTATCCTTACCTGATTTAATTTGGGGAGGCATTAATAGTAGAGATATCTCTATAGGCTGCTATCCTTTGGGCGAAGTTATCGAAAGATCCTGGAAGAAATCCATTATTTGGCTACTTAACCATTATTTCATCTGTTATGAAGGGCTGAGCGATGCTCAAATTCATAATTTCAATTTTGACAACGTTAAATATGTTGGCGTAGAGCCAATTAATATCCAAGAAATGGTAAGGCGGTTTCTAAGTAACTTACTATTTGAATTGTGTATGATAAGCCTCAGGTCGAAAGCCGGGAAAAATGCCGATTTGGGCTATGCCTTCCAGTTCAAAGATGGTCATCTTGTAACGTTGGAAGATCAAGTGGTTCTGCGAAAGAAAATCGAAGCTGAGTGCGAGGGACTGTCTGCACGTTTTATTCCCTATTTTCTCAGGTCTTTAGATGAGACGAGAGTAAGCAGAAAGATTAGAATTATCTCTGAAGGAATTCAAGAAATATTTCCATTTATCGAATGGTTGCCTGATACTCATAAACGGCATAAAGAAACTGTTATTAACGTGATCGTCGGAACTGCTCAATTATCAAATTTAGCTAATGATTACGAAATCGACCACAGACATGTGAGGATCATACTCGATGGAAAAGCTAAAAATGTTGCCTTTGATCTCTCTGATGTTGAGAGGTTTGTGAATCATCCACTCCATTCTTTGACGAAAGATCTTCTTGAAATTATCTTTGTGGTGTATATCGCAGATCTTTATGTCCCGAGGAATCAAAATCTTTCGAGGTCGCTGAATATTCTTATGCCTGTTCGGCACAAAGAAATATGGACTCGAGAGGCATCTAGGCTCCAACGAGTTGTTTCTTTCTTAGCAAGGGATAACGTCACTTTCCATTTCACTCAAAAGAAAGGCCGGCGGGAAAGATCAATAGAATTCAATATTTCAGATGATAATAGGCAGTGTACATGCCTATTTTCAGGGGGGATTGATAGTGCCGTTGGTTCTGTCTGGGCAATTGACAAAGGATATACTCCGACTTTGGTGAGTTATTCTCCTGGCAATTTATCTGGCATACAGTCGAGGTTATTGAGGGAGATAGAAAGTAGCACAAATACCGATTTACCGTACCTAAACATATCCTGGCAATCATCAAAGAAGAAGAGAGGGCGATATCGTCTTGGGTCACCATCGGGAAGTATGTTGTTCCAACATTTAAGATCATTCTTCTATGTCGGGCTCGCCTTTTCGGTTGCAATTGAGCTTGGTCATAAAAAAGTATACGTGTTCGAGAATGGCCCGATTGCTATCAATCCTCTATTATCAGAGTCTCATATAAACACGCGTACAGCACACCCTGTTTTCCTAGAGTCGTATCTATCTATTGTCAGAGCCGTTTTTGGTATCAACATTTCTATCGTGAATCCGTTCATCTATAATACGAAGGGCCAACTTGTTTCCTATGTACGTAATAAGGGTACAGCTACAAAACTTATTCCAAACACAAGCTCCTGTTTCTCATATGCGAGAGTTAGGGCATATGCGAAATTGTGGTTTGATGACCCCAATTATATTGGGACACATGATGGCGATTGTTTACCGTGTATTGTCAGGCGGATTTCACTGCACCAGGCTAAACTTGCAGCCAAATATGATGAACACCTCATCGATGTATTCAACTTGTTTGAATCGCCCATATTTCTAACAATGCCTGGGCATTCTATAGAAATACTCGTTAGAATCGCCGATTTATTGCGTTTTCATGAAGCTATAAAAGTGCTTCCACCATATGATAGGATATTGTTGTTCCCAGACATATATCCATATTCTGAGAACTTGGATTGTGCAAAGATAACGGATATGTACAAACGATATGCACATGAAGTTTTGGCTTGCTTCCGTGATAAATCTGATCCTACGCTTTTTGAAGCGATAAAGCATGTACTTCTAGCTGAGGTTGAATATGATGAATAACGTTCCCATTAAAATTGAATATCCAGCTTTATATATGGCATCGGATTCAAAGTCAATACAGGCCCAAAAATATTACTTGCGTGGCATATATAGTTTGCTCCTTCTTTTGGTCAGTTCTGCATTAGCTTCGTTGTTTGCCGGAACGAATCAAAGCGTAGCAATTATCTCTTTGGTTTTAATTGCACTTACTCCAATAATTTCACTATTTCTTGCTTGGAAGCGTTACGATAAATTATGGTATACAGGTAGAGCTCTAGCCGAATCAATTAAGACAATGAGTTGGCGTTATATGATGCGTGCCCAACCATATGAAAATGATAACAATACAGCTAGAACGTCTTTCATCTCAGATTTAATGAAAATATTTGATGAGAGCAAACATTTTTGTCAGTATTTATCAGAGACAACAGCTACAGAAGAACAAATTCCTAACCAGGTAGAAAAGATTCGTCAATGTGATTTTGATAAGAGAAAGCAGATATATCGTGTGTATAGAATAGATGAACAAAAATATTGGTACGTTAAGAAAAGTTCGCATAATAAACTGATGTTGAGTCTATGGTTTTGGGCAATGTTCATATTTCAAATACTTGCGATCCTTTGTGCAGCTATTAGAATTGGGCAACCGAGTTGGACTTACCTACCTACCGATGTTTTGGCCACTGCTGCGGCTGCTGTGATCGGTTGGATTCAAACAAAGCGATTCCAAGAACTTGGGACGTCTTACACTCTAGCCGCTATTGAGATTGGAATGGTCAAAATGAACTTCGAAACTGTAGAGAATGAAGCTCAGTTTTCTGAATTCGTTGGAGATGCAGAAAATGCCTTCTCTCGCGAACACATCCAATGGCTTGCCCGTAGAGACACCTAGTATCAGATAAAAAGTTTCAAGATCAGTAGCAGAGATCGGCGCAACGTGAGTGCGAACTTGGTCAACTACAGGCCAGTGAGTCTTGACTTCTTGGCCTCACTGAAGCTGAACGCTATTAAAAGCATGGATACGATAGACAGTGTCTAGGTCATGCGATAGCTTTCGACTATTGAGTTCAAACAATAGTCCAAAGTGAATACTGTGCTTTTGCGTTGCTGCAAACTGCCCTGATGTATAATTGTCCCATCGCCACGAGGTTGAAAAGGAGGAGTCATGTTTGAGGTGTTTTTGACCGCGGAGCAGAAGGGTCTCCTGAAAGAAGCACAGGACTTCGTCAAATGGGTACCGCGCCAGCTTATTCTTGATATGGATGACGAGAAAATCAAATTCCCCAAGGAATTTATTGAAGAGGCGGGAAGAAGAAACCTGCTCGCGTTGCGGGCGCCGAAGCTATACGGTGGAAGAGGGCTAAAATACGTGGACGAGTTCATCGTCCTGGGTGAGGTGGGCAAACTCGGAGTTCCACTGGCATGTGTTTTCGGTATTGTGGGCCTCATCTCCGATGCATTGAACGCCTATGGAACTGAGGCGCAAAAACAGAAATATCTCAAACCGCTGGTTGCAGGCAAGATCTGGGCCGGTGAGGCGCTGACCGAACCCAGGGGTGGATCGGACTTCTTCGGGGCAACTACCACGGCCCGTAAAGAAGGGAAGCATTACATACTTAACGGACAGAAGCGATTCGTGGTAGGCGGCGAAGGCGCAGACTTCTTCCTGGTCTATGCCGTGACCAACCCGGGCGGGGGACACAATTCATTGAGCACCTTGATCGTCGAGAGGGATATGGGCGTCGAAGTAAAGCACGTGTACGGCCTGATGGGCAGCCGCGGCACCGGCACGGCCAGGATTATATTCAGGGACGTTAAGGTCCCGGAGGAGAACCTGCTGGGCAAGGAGAACAAGGGCTCCGAGGTCTTCTACCACATGATGGTGCCGGAGAGGATGGTGGGCTATATCAACGGCTCACGCGCGCTGCTGGAGATCGCTGCCCGCTACGCCAACAAGAGGAAGGCGTTCGGACAGCCGATAAGGAATTTCGAGGCTGTCAGTTTCAGGATAGCCGAGTGTATCACCAAGATAGACGCGGTAAATGCGCTGGCTTACGTGGTGGCGCGAACCATCGATGACCAGGTCGGTACGGCAGGGTACCGCAGACGGATGGTGTCGGAGCTGAAGAGGTTCGCTACCCAGACGCAGTGGGAGATCGCCAACGAGACTATGCAGATCATGGGCGGCATCGGCTATACCAGGGTCTTTCCCATTGAGAGGGCAGTGAGGGAGACCAGGCTGCTCCAGATATGGACGGGCACAAACGATATCCAGAACCTGATCATTCAGCACGAGTTCTACAAGGAACTGCTGGCCAGGACGGTGGACGAGAGGAATATCGAAGAGGACGTCCACCTGAGCAGCGAGGAAGCAGCCGAGGAAAAGGTTTACGAATAAGCAGGCTGCATCTCACTTGCGAGAGCGTTTGACCGGCATGTACTGATAAGGTGGCAACTCTAACTTAAAAGATGGTACACTCCTTAGTTACGGGGGGAGAAAACCGATCAAATGTCTCTTGAGCAAAGCAAGCATCTACTTCGGACAAAGTTTTATATCCCTGCAGTTCGTTCCAATCAGGTATCCCGCCCTCGCCTTATCGATCTGTTAAATGAGGGGATAGATAGAAAACATATTTTAGTTTCTGCCCCTGCCGGTTACGGCAAAAGCACGCTGGTGGGCAAATGGATAAAAGAAACCGGCATCCTTTCTGCGTGGCTCTCTCTCGATGTTGGGGATAATGATCCCACCCATTTCCTACAATACTTGCTTACAGCCTTTCAGCCTGTTGCTCCAGGCATTGAAGACGACATACCTGACATGCTGCGGCCAGCTCAATATGAAAACATAATCAACCACCTGACCAATCAGCTTGCTTCAATTCCAGAACCGTTCGTTCTTGTGCTGGATGATTTCCATGTCATTAACGCTGAAGCCGTATTAAAAATAGTCTCTTTCCTCATGGAGCATCTGCCACACCAGATACATCTTATTCTTCTTACACGAATCGATCCGCCTTTACCGCTCTCCCGTCTGCGGGTTCGCAACCAGCTCATGGATATACGCGCCGACAAGTTGCGTTTCACGCATGACGAGGTTGCCGCCTTTTTAAATGATATTATGGGGTTGAAACTATCCGCCGGTGATCTTTCCGCCATTGAGACGCGGACCGAAGGATGGATAGCAGGTTTACAACTGGCTGCGCTATCGATGCAGAGCAGTAAAGACATTCACGGTTTCGTTTCAGCATTCACCGGCAGTCACCATTACATAATGGACTACCTGGTTGAAGAAGTAATCAGGCTTCAGCCAAAAAAGATAGGCGACTTCCTCATGCAGACCTCGATCCTGGACCAAATATGCGGACCGCTATGCGAGTCTGTCATCAACG
>Ga0247842_10003916_pt1 | contig 19344 bp, 25 predicted proteins | sample LaCruzMarch2015__3_FD_192411 | JGI IMG/M metagenome (GOLD analysis project Ga0247842, IMG submission 192411) | Freshwater microbial communities from meromictic Lake La Cruz, Castile-La Mancha, Spain - LaCruzMarch2015_19m | ecosystem: Environmental > Aquatic > Freshwater > Lake | place: Spain...
TCAGCCACGATACCCTTGGTATAACCCCATTCCGCCAAAGCGTACAATCCGCGGCCAACTAAGACAAAACGCTTGTCTTTAATCAGTTCATTATGACAGGTGGCCGGATGAGCCTCGCGACCAAAAGTTGTTTTTATCGCTTTGGCTACTTCCGTAAAATGCATCGGCGAACCGTTTTGCCGGATTACCAAATAGGCAAAATCGCGAATGCCACGCATCTTGATATTCGGCGATTTAACCAAACCCCATTCGCCCAACGGGTTCTTGCCAATATTCTTAGAAATGCGCAACCAGCGCTGAGCCAAAGCCCGTGTCTTGTCATCATCAACGGTTTCTTTCAATTCGGCCAAAAAGCGCGCGATTAATTCCTGTTCTGACACTAAATCGTTATCGGAAAAATTGATGCACAAATTCTTAATCGAAGCATGAACTTTTTCTGCCAAAGTCTTGTCGGTCGTCCAGCGATGATGGAAATCATCATCTTCGCGAATTTTATAAAAAGCATCGGACAAAACCAGCATAAAGTGGATATGATTCTGGACGCTCTTGTCATTATCAATCGATCCAAGAAAATCCAATTCATGGACCACGCCGCCAAAATCTGCCATTTTAGACTTTAATTCATCAAAAAACGGATCAGCCTTTTTGTAAGAATCAGCCTTCTTTATCTGATTAATAGCAAAATTCTCGATCTGACGCACCCGTTCGCGCGTAATCTTATACTCTTGCCCAATCGCTTCCAGAGTCATATGCTCGGCCAATTTGCCCAAACCGTAGCGTTTGATAATGATATCCCGCGCCCGATCGGACAACGGCGAAAGAAGCTTCTTGACGGCCTCCTTCGGTTTGAATGTAAGATTGTCTTTAGCCATATATTTGCTTAATAATTAATACCCTATTTCTATCATCTTTTGATAAATAAGTCAAATAAAACGTCAAGCTTGACTATTTGTGCTCTGATTTAGTCCCGAAAATATTTTACCGCCAACCAGATAAGAACGGCTAGCGCCAGACCCAAAACAATCACCCGAATATAGTCATTCATCGCCGACCAATAACGAACAGAAGCCACAATGAGCGATAAGATGCCACCCAAAGATAACCCTAACGAAACAATGGACAAGTTAGCCAAAACAAAACTCAAAATAATGGACGCGATGCCTAAAATCACGAGTACAATGAAAACATTGCGATTATAGACATCAGTCGCCGATTGAAATTCTTTCTGACAAGTAAAATAAATATCGCAATACCCGGAAATTTTAGTTGTAGACACAGTGGCTGGAACTATCTTCTCGGTATTGGCGCTTTCATTCCATTGTCCGCCCTCAGCCAAACATTGTTCGCGACTAGTCGGAGAGATATTGACTTCCGATTTATTAGACTGGCAAAAATCCTCAAATTTCGGCATATGATAAACCGTATCGATAGCATAATTGAAAAATAAATTGAGTACGACGACGATACCAACGATAAGCACCCAACGCAAAATATTGAAACTTTTCTTGGTTGTTGAAATTTCTGGTTCCATAGTTTTTATAATTAAAATTAATAATAAAATCAGATAAATTTGATGTTGACAGCATAGCAAATTCACTAACTAATTACAAGACACAAAAAGGGCGAACGCAAACTGAAAGTCTGCGTCCGCCCACCCCCTCTTCAAACCCGTCTTGATTGGTTCATCCGCGTTTCCCTTTCATGGGAATAGGCCGTCTAGTATTAAGATCACGGACACGGAAATACCCGTCCTGCCAGCAAAAAGCGGCATGCGATCCGACCGGTTCAAAACCGCGTCTAGAATCCCCTCCTTTCCTTTTCGGTTTACCCTCATTCTTCTCCGCCATTACGTTGACCTCCTTATAGTGATAATTTAGTTCCGGTTTTTAGAAAAAAAATAACCAGCCCAAAAGCTGTTTTTTTCTGAAAACCGAAACCAAAGTGAATCAATCAAGGTAAAAAGAACTTATTTGATCTTTGTGTAGTATATACCTTTTACAGATAAATGTCAAATCTTTCACTTGGAAGTCGAACCTCCAAGTGAAAAAGTTTAAAAAGATTAAGGGCGGACAAAACATTTGATTGTTTAGTCCGCCCGATGATCATTTTCCATTCTTAGCTTTTTCTTCGGCCAAGATCCGCTTTATCCTCTCCTTATTGTGCGCAATGATCTCTTCATTCCTTTTCTTGCCGGGTCGCCTTCTCATTCCCTCGGCAATCAGACCAAGCTCATATTTGCAATCTTGAATTTGCCGCCGCAGATCGCGAATAAGACCATAAGGACCACCTGGTACGCCAGATGCCATAATAGCACCCCCTTTCTGAATATATACTACCACAAATTTTTACTTGGACGTCCCTCTCCCAAGTAACTTATTCAGATCTTAAACTCTATTAACCCCATTAGTAGAACCTCGATTGCTCGGTTCGCTACGGGGCAGGCATCCCTATCTTTTCTATTTATATTTTGAATTCTACTACGTCGCCGTCTTTCACGATATATTCCTTACCTTCCGTTCGGACTAAGCCTTTTTCGCGCGCAATGCCGTAAGAACCGGCAGACAGCAAATCTTTCCACCAGATGACTTCGGCTTTGATGAATTTTTCGGTAAAATCGGTATGGATGGCACTGCCAGCGACCGGCGCACTAGAACCTTTTTTAATCGTCCAAGCGCGGGTCTCGTCTTCCCCGGTCGTAAGGAAGGTAATTAGATCAAGCATTTTATAACCTTCAGTAATCAGATTATTAATGCCGTCATCGCCCGCATTGCCCAATTCTGCTCGGAAAGTTTCTTTCTCTTCGCCGGAAAAATCAGATAACTCTTGTTCTATGCGCGCGTCCACGTAGCAAAAATTGGCACCAGATTGTTTGAAAAATTCCAGAAGTTTGGTCGTGTCAGCCGGTTCCGCTCCTGCTTTCTTATTCAAAACATACAAAATCGGCTTAGCTGAAAGCAATTGCAAAGATTTAAGCAGTGGCAACTCTTCATCGGTATATTTCTCTATTTCACCCGAAACCAGCTTTCCCGCTTCCAAACAGGTTTTCACTTTTTCCAGAAGCGTATTCTCAGCCATCGCTTTTTTATCCCCTCTTTTAGCATCATGCGCCACGCTCGTGAGCCGTTTGGTCACCGTCTGCAAATCGGCCAAAATGAGTTCCAGATTGATCGTTTCCATATCAGACAATGGATCCACTTCGCCGGACACATGAGTGATATTCTTGTCCTTAAAAATGCGCACCACTTCCGCAATAGCATCCGTCTCGCGAATATGCGACAGAAATTGGTTACCCAAACCTTCGCCCGCCGACGCGCCTTTGACCAAGCCCGCGATATCCACAAATTCAATCGCGGCGGGAATCTTTTTAGCTGACTTAGAAAAATCATTGAGCAAATCCACCCGTTCATCCGGCACCGCCACTACCCCTACTGACGGATCAATCGTACAGAACGGATAATTTTCCGCCGGCACGCTTTTTTTCGTGAGTGCGTTAAAAAGCGTGGATTTTCCCACATTTGGTAAACCGACAATGCCTATCGTTAGTGAACAAGAAGACATGTATTTCGCTTAAATTGAGGAAACCATAAACTTGTAATGTCCCGGGACTGGCGATTATCTTGTTGACGGCTTTCCGGACCAACAATTGCTTCCGCCCGAAATCAAGATTTTCGAGCTTATGCTCCGCTTCTCTGGCAAATATCGCTATTTCCTTCGGGTTTGGCAATAGTATCTCATTTTTAGGCGTTTTTTCCAAGTTAGCCTTTATTATCTGATCTTCAAATTGGCGGATCTTTTCTCTGACCGGCTCAACATATTCCTGGAATTTTTTTAGCGTAATCAGTTCCCGAGAATACAGGACCGCGATACGATCTTCCTGCACTTGCAATTTAACCAGTTCCGTTTGAGTGCTTTCCATATCAATAGTTGAACCTGATGCTCCTTTGTTTCTGCCTTCCTTAATATACCGCTCAATTTGTTTCAACATCAGTTCTGGCGTGCTCATTATCGTTTTTACTCTCTGCCAAATTGCTTCATCGGCAATCCGGGCATTAATCCCCTTTTCTCGGCAATTGGGCGGTAAAGGAAAACTATAAACACGATCAGTACAACGATAATATAAATGCTTCCCATGTTGCGGTCCTTCGCCAGTTCGCCGATGTCCACAAGAACAGAAAATAACCCCAGCCAGCAGATAATCATTTTTCTTATTCCGCCCCAATAATTCAAAATTCTTCTTTAACTGCAGGCCTGCGCGAACAAAAACATCTTCGTCCACGATTGCCGGGACAACAATCTTATGCCAATCATTTTTTGGCCTCATGCGCCTGCTAGTCTTTTTAACTTTCCGATATCTATCATCCTTTAAAGGTTTTATCGGTACAGTAGAAATAGTAGCGCCCCAATGAGCAATACCGATATAGGTCTCATTCCTTAACAAAGTACTCAAAGTACTGGTATTCCACACTCCTCTTTTGCTTTTCCGAGGTTTAATTCCAAGTTCTTGCAATTTTCTGACAATCGAACGGAGTGTTATTTTAAGATCAGCCACCCAAGAAAATATCTCTTTGACGATTTTGGCTTCTCTTTCATTGACTTCATAGTGCCCGGGAACATAATCCGGCGTACCTTTCTTACCCTTGTTCAGAACATAGTCATAGCCATATGGCGCTTCAGTCGTCAAAACGTAACCGCTCTTCACCCGCCTTAGTTTGCCCAACCTGAATCGTTCCGCTATTTTAGTCCTTTCATATCGGGCAAAAGATCCCCTCACTTCATACATCAGCTGATCATTTTCATTCTTAATCGGATCTATAGTAAAAAATAAAGTCTCTATGCCTCGTTCCGTCAACTCATCCATAATAACCTCTTGATACGAATAGCGTCTGGCCAACCGATCAGGATCATAAATCAAGACAGCGTCCCAAAGTTTATTTTGAGCGTCCAAGCGAAGCTGATCGAGACCAGGCCGTTTCAAAATATCGCCACTCCAACCCTCATCGGCATATTCTTTGATAATCTTGAAATTATGGTTGTCAGCGTATTCCACCAAAGCCAGACGCTGATTATTAATAGTGTCCTGAACCTCCTGTAAGGAGGTAGAAACTCTCATGTAAATCGCCACAGACCTGATTTCCTTAGATTCTATATTTTCATTTCCCATGATATTTATTTTTATTTAATTGATAATTCAATTCTACACCATAGTTTTTAATTTGCCTGCCGATCTTTTACCACTTCCTCGAAAAGCAAATCAAAAAGACCATTTATTCGCTCTTCTACTTCTTCCGTCTCATCCTGCCAAAATGTCACTTGAAAACCTTGGAATAGCAAGAAATCGAAAGTTACCCTGGCTCGCACTGCCACCAAATCAGAGCAAGAAATCGACAGGACATCGTTCCCCAATTCAACTTCCGGCTCTAAAACATAGTTTTTGACTATTTCTTTCATAGTTTTAGTTTTATATCCCTCCTCGGACCATTTCCTATCTATCCTAGCCTCGTATGCGTGCTTTAGAGAGGTTATAGGCTGGAAAGACGAGGAAACGACCAACCGAGAGAAAATGCTATTAAAATGAGTGTTTTACAGAGATTTTGTTAACACCTCCCTAGCGGACAATAAAACTACCGATTATCCAGCGGTTCTATTGACTTGAGATAATCTCGGACCGCCCAGTCCATAATCCGGGACATAGTTTCCTGTGTCCGCTCAGATTCTCTCTCAACTGCTCCTTTCAAACTTCGATCAAGACGAATCAAAAACGTCTCTCGGCGAGGTTTGCTAGATTTGTTTGGTGTTTTCTCTTTCGCCAAAATTGCCTTCTGGTTCTTTCCCATATTTTTATAATTAACCTAATAATCGAACAAGCTATTCAGTCCGCCGGAACGCGAACTGAAGATTTCTATATTTAATATTCATATTGTATTGATCTTATCAAAGTCCCGTTGAGTACCTGCGAACATTACATCACGAACACAAAAAAACAGCTAGTACCGTTTCGGCGCTAGCTGTTTTTTTGTGTTCTCAAGCCCTATCTCTTAAACGACTGGATGGCGCTTGAAGCCTCATCCTTGGTCATATCGTCTATCTGAGACTCCCACCGACTACGTTCATCCTCGTCTTCTACGCTGGTTTGGATAAGCTCCAAGAGATAGCTCTTCTGCTTGTCAGTGATGCCCGCCGACTCATATTGATCCCTAGCTTTGTAAGCTTCATCAATCACAGCCGGAGCAACTGATCCATCGGCCGAGCGAAATGTATCTAAGACCTTGGTTGCCCTGATGGCGGCATCGGCGACCGCTGAATTGAAAGCTGAAGCTACCGCGCGCGATAAGAAGCGGTTGGAAGGGCTCAATACGGAGCTACCCCGTCCCTGCGAGACAACTTTGCCGTTCTTAAGCAAAGTGCAGAGAAAAGAAATCAAACCAGACACATGTTTCATAGACGATTGTGTCTGCATATCTTCCTCCACCACAGCGGTCAAATTGTAAGTTCCCAGACACCCCTCAATCTCAGCCCGGACCGGATGTTCTCTATCCTGCACATCAAAAGCTTTCTTCTGCACTGTCTTAAAAGTAGGAACAATGCGCGGTTTGTATGTTGCTGTATTCATTTTTGTAATTTAGTAATGATAATAGAACCTGATAAATAATTTACGGAAATCCTATCTCCTGAGTTGAGACCGCTTAGATTTTTCAAGTGACGATTGGCGATAATCAACTTAGGAACGCTTCGATCTTCATATTGGCCTGTTCTAGTTAGACATGAAATGGTCATAATCTTTTCCATAGATTTAGGTTATTGGTTCGACGGATCTGTAATAGAACAGATTTATTTTGCGCTGGTAACGCTTAGTAATTTTCCCTTCAGCATCTTTCTTTTCCACAAACGTTACGCTTTTCAAAGCCCTGCTTCCCTTCTTCGGTCTATATCCCAAATTCAACCACACAGAAAAAGGTAAAGCTGATTTATCGGGATTGTAATTCTTCAGCTCGCTTTCTCCCCAGATCTCCTTGATCTGTTCTGCGACCATATCTTTGGTTTTCTCACTGCCTTGATAATTGGAAATCTTAGGACCGGCTAGGATATCCTTAATGCTTAAAGCTGCCATTTGATTAATATTGTTTAACGACTAAAAAGCATCGCCCGGACAAGAACAATGCTTGAATATGAGTAACTAGACCGACCTTAAATTAATAACTAATTACCTAACAATATAGTTTTAATGATTTTAGATTGGGGGTAGGGCGGAGTGGTTTGGAAATCAATACTGCCAGACTGGTACCATATGGTAACCATCCCACGCGCGGTTTCGGGTTAAAATGCTGATTCTAGAATTGAGGCGGCTAAAAAATCCGCCGAAAAAATTCAGAAATTGGGGTTGCTTGACTTAACAATAAGTGGTATCGTTAAAGGGTTCGCACAATTGAATAAGTGAGTAGCCTAAACCAATGAGCAATCGTTGGCATGGTGAATTAAGTCTCGTCAGAGCAGGAAAACCGATCATTAGGGTTTGCTCTGACGAGCCGTATCTGGAAACGGATATGTAGGACGCAAGTCCTTACCTAGTGGTCGGTTTTTTTCGTGGAAAAATATGGAAACACCAAATCTAAATATTGAAGTAAAACCAAATCAAAACCTTCTTGGTCTAGTTATCGGATTGATTTCATTAGGCATCGCAGAGTACTTTTGTCTAGTGTTCCTATTTTTTGCTGGGTTAATGACCACTGGTATATTTTTGTCATCAATAGTGTTCACTACATATTCTTATACAAAAAATTATTGTTTTAAAAAGAATGATAAAAAATGTTCACAAATTTAATTAAAAAGATAGTTGATAGAGATTACTTACTTTTTTCTCAATGTTTCTTTGATTTTACTTCTGGGGGAGAACAAAACTGTAAAATACAAATATCAAGTTATGATCTGAATGGCAATATCCAAAAAGAAGACATTGGGGAAATTACTAATGACGCACATTTCTTACTTTACGGTGGATATCTCTTGCTTTGGTTAGCACAAATGATGGAAAATGAAACAGGCGCTAATAGAAACGACCCCGCTTTTTGGGAGAAATGGGGTCCTATTTTTGATCCCTTATTTACGATTGGGTGGAAGCGAAATGAAGCCGGTAAAGCCGTCGATGACTTAAATAACTATGATTTGTCTAACATTTTGTCGCTATTTGATCAAAAAACTAAGACTGCTGTTATTGAGAGTCACGCAGTAGTTCAATTCAAAATCCATAAAGTGTATAAGGCCCTAATGGTTAGGGTTATGAACACCCCCATTTCTCAGGAGATACAGTGCCAAAAATACCTGTTTGTCATATTATTTGATTTTTTCTGCAAAAATTACACCAATGCACATAAAATACTTGGCATTAGCTGTGGTGTGTTAATGCATCATGTTTTTAATAAACCTTTTCCTGTTATCGCATATAAGATGATGGAGGTAATGTTAGAGAATCCAGAAGAGATGTCTGCCATGGATGAATACGAACTTCATTCTAAAGTTTGGGAGAAGATTATGAATGATAAAAATAAAATATGATAAAAAATATAAAATTGTCTTTATTTATCGCTATTTTTATCTCCTTTATCCTGCCCAATCTAGCCTTTGCCTCTTGGTGGAATCCTTTTTCTTGGTCATTGTTTAAAAAATCAACAGAGATTACCCAGACAGTGATAGCTACCACCACTTCAGAAAATAAGATTGTGCATATTGCGACCACGACAGTGGCGATAGTAAGCAATAAGGAAAACAAGAAAGAACTGTCTCTACCTGGTGTAAAAGCGTCTTCACCCAAGACATCTGTTCCCTTCAAGAAAGCTATAGTTGCCAAGAAGGACTCAAAACCTGTTCCGGATCCAGTTATTGTGTCACCTAAACCGACAGACCCCAGAACTGCTTTAATAGCTCAGTTTATGAAAAACCCTACTGTTGAAAACTTCAAGGTTTTTTGCGTTACAGCTAAGAATGTCCAAGGCAATTTAACAAAGCAGGTTATGGACACCAGCAGAGAGAATATGATAACAGTAAAAAAAAGTTTGTATGAGGAAATGATTGATTGTCAAAACATAAATTCAACTGATAGCTATAAATACTATTTACCATTAGATAGTGCGCTGCTTTTTCCCCTTCAAGATAGTGACACGGACGAAATAAGAGAGGCAAAAATCATCTACAATGACAAAATTAAAAGCCTTATGGTCAAAAGTAAAGTTAAATTTGTCCGATTTGGAGGATCAGATACTATTCACTCACCCCTGGAACAGTTTAATTTCTACGTTGATAACATCAAGAGACTTCGGGTTGAAATAAAAAAACTGAATGAAACTAAAGATAAGAGTAATGGGATTTTAACTAATCTTGAATTAAATAATACTTCACTAGAAATAATTTTGCATTCACTAAAAGAAATAAAAGTCACTGATTTAAGCGATAACTTTAAATAAAAACTTGGTAAAAATAACCATTTTTATCTTAATATTCGTTATAATCCTTATTCTTGGTGTGGTTGGTTATCTTTATCTAAGGCCAACAGACATCCAGTTAAAATGCCCCGAAGATTATGCCACAGAAGATGAAGCTATGGCTGAACTTGAAATTGTATTGAGAAAGGAGACGGATAACAATCCCAGCCTCACAGCTGAGGAAATGTATGGAAAAAGATATGACTTTCTCGTTGCTCATCACTGCGAGAAAACACTACAAAATCTCAAGGACCATCTTCCACCAGAATCTACTGGGACCAAAGAAGAGATAATCCAAAGTGAAATGAGAATATATAACGAGGGAGATTCAGCTAGCACTACTACAGAATAATAACAGTAGCTTTGTCAAATTCGGCGGCCGAAGTTGACAAAGCTATTTTGATGTTTTATTTAACCAGTTCCACGGTGGAACTGGTTAGGAAAAAATGACCACCATTAGGACTGGTATAGAATATCAGTATGACCAATATCTTAGAGAATTATTTTGCGTTAAATATAAAACTGCTTAAAAAAGATCTTCGTAAGGCAAGGAGAAAGAAATCGACGGAAGGATATTTGAATATCTTGAATGGTGGCAAACCGGCAATTTTGGATTATAGACTGGAATATGACAGTGAAAAGACTTATTTGGTGGTTAATTTTGGCATAGAACCGCAAAGAATTGAATTAGTGGAATTAGAATTAACCTTCGGAACCAGGAATTACTTTGTCTGCCAATGTGGAAGCCGGGCTAATGCTCTTTATCTTAAGAACGGTATTCTTGCCTGTTGGAAATGCCATAAGCTCTGTTACCAATCGACAACGATAAACCGCAACAGCAAACATGGAAGATTTCTCTATCAACAGCACCGAATGATCAAATTGATGAATGAACGCGAAAAGATGGCGCGGATATTCTATCGATCACGCTATACCAAGCATTTTACCCACTGGTTGGAACAGTGTAGTAAAGCCGGGCTGGTTGACCAAGTTAAAGATGCCGAAAAGTTAATGATGGCGATAAATAGCCAGTGACTAAAATGTTTAGACGAATTCAATGATTTTTTTGATTATGATAAATTGCCCTTGGGGAAATATCCGAAAATGTCTCTGAATGTGTCTGTGAGTTTGTTATTTTTTAAATATCTGGCAGGTAAAATTGGGACTGATGGTATAATCTGTCTAACAGCTTCAAATATTCCAGAAACGTCCTATTTTGAAGCCAAACTATGAATATTAAATATAGAAAATGGTTGATCTCTCGATCAGCTTAAATCTCTCTTTGTTAAGAGGTTATACTGGAAGATAAAGGCTACGTTAGCAACACTGGGCCTCTTCTGGACGCGATATAAACAAGTGTTGCCCTTGATGTGACTGGCAGGATCCAGCTCAGCTCAGGAATTTGTGCGTGATATGAATCATTCTTAGATTCTTGAGTTGAATTAATTAAGGTGCCTCATAGTGGATGCAGTCAATCGGCAATCCACAAAGGGGAAAAGGGCTACTTGCGTATGCTAGACAATCCACTCTGGTGGACATATGCCGGAGAGTCAGCGGGAGTAATTCCCCGATAAAGCTAGATTGATAAGCTACCTCCGAGAAAAAACGGAAATCTGGTAGCGATAGAAGAAATTAGGAAACGAAATCTTCACAAGACAGAAGAAAAAGCTGTTTATTCCTTGTTTTTGGGACACGCTTAACCTCTCCTATAGCTAGAAATAAAATAAGATTCCCAAACAAGAACAACCTTCCCAAACATCGTTACCTCGAACTTTTAGCTCGTAGCCCGGAACTTGGAGCTAAGGAGTTTGATTGTTTGGAATACCGGGTTTTCTGGTTGCGTGATTTCTTGTTTTCTGGCTGTGAGATTGTTTGTTTGTGAGATCAGGTTATGTAAAAAATAAATAATGTGAGATTTATTTTATTTTTTAATTAAAAACTTTTTGCTTATTACTTCAAACTGTAATAAAAACACCGGGGATTTCTCTGTCCTTTTTTCATAAACAACGCCATTTCACAGACTAAAAGCCTTATTTATCAACACTTCTTTGTGTTCTGCGGCAGAACTCAATCTTCCTACAAATCGTCCTTTAATTCAACCGCATCATCTTCGTCCAGGCCTTCCTCGTCCATAATTTCTTTGACACACCACGCTTCTTTCAGACTTAAACCGTGATTTTTGGCTATTTTCTTCAATTCTTCATGCTCAGGCCGGATGTGCTCAAACAAAATATCGACAAGATCTTCCTCAATCTGCTTAAGTCTTACAATTTCTTGTTCCGTAAGCTCATTGGCGTAATCTCCCAACGCCTTTTTAAATTCTTCCAAGGTAATCATTTATCTGACAACCAGGTATTACTAGGCATAGTCAAATTAGTGCTAGAAAATAATATTTCCTTACCCACTCTTACTTTATAAGCGGTGTGAGAGAGAATATACTTTTTGTTATTAGATTTAGAATACAAATTTCTAATTTCTCTAGTATCATCGTATGAGACGATCCATCTTATATTTTTTATTTTCTGTATTTTTTTGCTCACCTCTTCATGATCACTGTGTTCATAATGGTTCATATACAGAGACGGCCCCTTTAAATAATAAGGTGGGTCAAAATAAAAAATGGTATTTTTACCTTCATTATCTGACTGTATTTTGTCAATCAGCTCTAGAGCATCAAGATTACATAAATTAATACTGTTTTTATATTTTGATATCAACCTTATACGATTTATCAGTTTTTCCTTATTGAAACGACAATCTATTTTATAATTGCCCCCTTGTTCAAACCCTCCAATTATTCCACCATTGATAACACCGGAATAATTTGTCCTATTTAAGAAAAAGGTTGCAAAACCAAGCTCAAACAATGTCTCCTTGTTCTTATCGTCGTGTATTTCCTTAAACTTTTTCCAATTATCAACTGTTATATTAGTTTTTCTTATTTTATCGCAAAACCTGTCTGTCTCGTTAAGAATTGAATGCCAGAAAGCATATATGGCATAGTCTAAATCATTAATCGTCACTTCTCTGACATAGCCATTAATCAAAAGATATAGAGCGACGGAGGCACCACCGGCATATGGCTCTATATAGTGGCCATTAATATCGTTCTTTTCACACACCTTAGCCACAAATTTGGATAATTTGTTCTTTCCGCCTGGATAACGCAGGGGTGAATAAAATTTCATTATTTTCTAAAATAATAATCTAAAATATCGGCCACTATATAAGACTTCTTTAAAATATCTTCTCGTGTAGGAGTTACTATCCCATGTGCATATTTATCCAGCAATATAGAAAAATTTTCTTTATCGGTCAACCAATCAGAAGTCAAACAGACAAAGTTTTTATCCGCCTGAGATATGTGTTTTTTTGCCAATTTAATAAAATCTTCACAAACCTGATCTTTTTTAGCCTTTTTCCCTTCTCCATTTTCTTCATAATGCACACGAGCCGCTACTTCTATTATTAAACGAAAAACCATCCCTAGAATAGGTAGTAACGACTCGCTATTCTTACTTTTTTCATCAATTTCGACTATAGCTCTATACAAATCATTAACCTTTCCCGACCTCAAAGAAAGAGTTTTCCCGAACAAAATATTGCTATTTTTGGTCACAGGTGTCTTCCTCAACATGCCCATGTTTATTTTATTCTCTCCAAATATATTTTGTGTTGTATTTTTCTCAATTTCAGATCTTACAATTTCATAATGTTCGGGTTTTATATTTTTTAAATATTTTTCCTTTTCTTTATTTGTATTTAACGAGCGTGAATCAATTTTATTATCAGAAAAATCTTTTTTCTGCAGAACGTTGAATATGATTACTTTTAACTTCTCCTTAAAGTCTATACTACCGATTAAAATCTTCCCATTATCATCAATATTGAAACCCAAGATTTTTGGTGACATTGAATTATCTAAAATTCGCCAAAAATTAGTTACGTAGCCAGGACCCAGAACTTGATCCTTCATTTCTTCAGGAATATTTAACTCTTTTATAACACTTGTAACGGCTACTTTTAATTTTTCGCTTTGATTTGCTCTCCCCCTACGTGAATTATGATGGGCTCTTTCGTTATCACCCCACTGAACTTCATTATTTCCGGTCAAATGTTTTCTTTCAATAAAGCGATAACCCTGCTCTATATCTTTTGTTACTAAGCAATCTAGTCTAAAATTTTCATCAATTTTTATACTTTTTTGTAAATTTTCAAATTCGTTTTTCAGAGTATCATTAGGGGCAATCTTTGGATTACATAAGAGTTTATAAACAGTGGAACGACGATTCCCTTCCAAAACCCTATTTTCTCCGCCAAAATTATGAATGACAATTTTCTCAATTTGCGGTAAATCAAAATCTTTTACTATAGATTTAGCTAAATCAACAATTTTGAAATCTTTTTTGGAACAAAAATAATTAATCAGATCTTCTTCATTTTTTTGAAAATATTTATCTGGGAAACGGGCATTTTCATCCCACAGCTTGAGATCTTTTATCGGTATTTTTTCTTCAGTAAAAATATCGTACATATTTAATATCATATTAGCTAACATCCTAAACCCTGCCATTATCCCACATTTACTGGCAAATTTCCACTGTTTTAGCTAAAAAACTCTCCTGTATCAGAGTGGGTATAAATGAGGCCAATTTAGACTACTAATTATCCACAATTACGCCTTATTTCTTCGGCTGGTTTCCTTTTTGTTTTTTATCTTCTTTAATCAGCCAACCAAAGACCTCTACCAATCTCTCGGAGGCTTTATATGCTTCCTGATTAGAATACTTGACGCCCAACTTCTCTTTAAATAATTTCTTTAAATGCTCAATAAGTTCGGAAGTCGGCATAATCATCCCCTATTTCTTAATCGGCAATTCGACGAAGAAAGTCGAGCCTTTGCCGGGCACACCCTCCGATTCGAACCAGATTTTGCCTCCATGAGCGTCTACAATCTTCTTGGCGATGAACAAGCCATAGCCGGTGCTGTGGACGTTAACTTTGGTCGATTCGGCGCCATGCCCGGCCTCTTTGAACAGCTTCTCCTTATCCTCGCTCGTGATGCCTACGCCGGAATCCTTAACCGACAGCAGAATAGCGGAATTATCTTTTTTAGATAGGCCGATTTCCACAAAGCCGGTCGGCGTATAATTGACCGCGTTTTCAATCAGATTATGAAGCACATGGGTCGAAAGCTGGATCTGATCAGCATTGATTGTATAATCCGCTTTTTCATCTATATTAGTCTTAACTACCAAACCTTTTTTCTCAGCCTCCGGCTTGACCGCGTTTATTACTTCCAGCACGGCCGATTTGAAATCAAACGGCTTCAGCTCCAGCCGGATTTCCGAACCGGATTGCAAGATGGTAGTAATGGAAGTGATCAGCTTTTTAACGGCAATGAATTCCAACCCCACCATTTCTTTCAATTTATCAGGAATGGGACCGAATGTCCCCTCCACCATCATTGAGTAAATCCCGCTGGTTTTGCCAAGCGAGCCTTTGACGTCGTGGCTTAGAATGCTGTTTACATTCTTCAAGCGCTGGGACAGATCGATTTCGCGTTTGACACCTCTAATCAAATAACCGCCGAAAGTAATTGTGAGCAAGAGGGTGATACCGGTCAAGACCATATTGATCCTGTTTTGGATGAAGAAAAATTGCGAGCCAATCAAGATGATTAAGGTATAAACCAAGGCCTGCGCTCCAATGAGTTTAATATTGAAAGCTTTGAATTTGACAATAAGATAAGCAAGGAAACCGATGAATATCGGCATACCAAATAGCCCATAAGGTTCAAGGGTGTAATCGGCAATAAATCCAGCGTCCACTAAGTAGCTGGCAATAAAACCGACGAAGAAAAATAAGAATAGGAAAGACTCAATCCCGATTGTAACTAGAATTATTTTTTCCAATATTCCGTCTTTTTTTGCCGATTTTATGCTAAAAATAAATAACAGTAAAATGGCGACAAATGCTGACAACCCTATGAGATAGTAATAATTAGTATAGTAAAAACCTTCAGTGGCGGCACAGCTGTATACATCAAAATTAAAAAGATTAAAAACTGTCGGAGCAAAAAATGCTACGGGCGCAAAAATTACAGATATTATGGCTTTTAAATAAAACGGCAAATCAGTTCCTTTAATAAATACCCAGGTAAAATAGAAACAGAGAATAAACAAGGAGGCGCTTGCAAGGCCAAGCATAGACCAGGCAGACATTACCACGATGCTGTTATAACCCATTTCCCATAAGAGCAAGTCCAGCCCAGCCCAAACTGAAAAAGAGGCAGTTATTAGAAACAAAAGTTTGCCTTGCAGGGAACCTTTGGTTTTATACAAGATGAAGATCCCGAGTAATAAAGCGATTATTGCCGTAGGAATATGGGAATACCTCACTATATTTAAAGGAGCGGCATTTACCTGATCAACACAATAACTTATGTTTGTTATTAGATTAAACATTTTACTTTTTTAGGCCCAGATTTTACAACTTTTTTCATTATGTCCTTAGAATAACATCTCCAATAAAGATCTTTAGACTGACTGCTCCCGATTAGCTCAACTATCAGCGGTTTCACTCCTAAGTCCTTTGTCACTTTTTTGAAATGAGGAATTACAATATTTTCCAAGAATTTTTTCTCCGATTTGTTTGTAACGAAATCCTCAAATAGTATACCGAAATAAGCGAACAAAGCCAAGTATTTGTAATAATACTTTTTTGCTACAGCACCATTTTCATGCAACCACGAAGAACCATCAAACCGCTTGCATTTCGTCTTAAGCCTGTCTAAAAAATCATGATGGAATGATACAAAACTGCCCCCGGAAAGAGTCTTTATATCGCGAAAAATCTTTCCGTCTTCCTTACAGACGTCAATCAACTTAAAAGTGCTTATCTTATTACCCCCATTCCTGCCTTTGCCTTCAAAAAAATAGATATTGGCCAAATAGTATTTATCGCTATTCTGTCCAACAAACTTATCATCCAAATATTCAAAACAAAGAGGCCTTAGCCCTAATTTATTTGCTTTTTCTATGAAATAAAGGAGTTCGTTATTCGGACTAGCAATATTCCTACCGATTATAGCCAGAGGACATTTTTTATTAAAAAAAAGCTTGAAAAACTTTTTGCCGACATATTTTTCCATTTTCTTTCTCAATTTGATATCTTTCCATCTTTTCCATATCTCTTCTTTTGCCTCCTCAAGTGGAGTATATATATCATCAACAGATAAAATCTCCTCTTTTTTAGGTTCCGGTTTTATCCTTTCTATCATCCTTATCCTTGGGTGGATATGTCTGATTCTTTCCAGTGTTTTCATATGTTTTTTCAGTTTTTTACAAAAAGACCAACGGGCTATCGTTAGTCTTAGAATTGTCTATTCAGTTTTTGAGACCAAAACACATTGAATCGGCGGTTTGGCGCGCCGGGATCATTAAAAATATCCATTCTGCGTCTTTCCATTTCATAGAGTCCATTATACCACCAAACGATTTTAGGGGCAAATTTATAATTTCTCTATTACTGACGAATCTAAAACATTAATACTTATAATATCGGTCTGTTTTATGTCTAGCCAATCCTTGATCTTGCCATTTTTAGCGTTGAAAGCGACTCTTATTGAGTCTTTTTCTTCTCTCATCAAAACACCGGCGCATTCATATTCTTCTTTATCGCTGGCGCGAAAAACAACGTATACGACGGTATTTTCAGAATTATTTTCATTAAGAATCTTTTCCATATTCATTTGTCCTTATTTAATAACCTTAATTTCAGCAATTAAAGATATCGGTATCGTATAATAACTTGGTTTTTCTGCCGGGTGATTTTTAACCGGGAACGGATAAGTACGGATAGTTTCCGGATTTTTTAAAATAATATGATCTTTCTCTATTTTAACCAAGGTTCCTTCCGTATACATAGTTGCGCAATCATAAGTCGGGGTATTGGCTACATAAACAATATCTCGCCAAGTTACTGTCACCAGTAAGCCCTCAGTAATACCATCCAATATTTTATTTTTATTGATATTAACTGCTGATATAAGAGCAGAGTTAGGGATTACCAAACCTTTAACGATATTCTCTTTATTTTTTATCGTTTCTTGGATATTCGTTCCTCTTTTTTTTATAAAAATAATAACAATATTATCCGCCACTTTTTCTACATAGCCGTGAGCCTCGAAAACAGACAGCTTAGCTTCACTAAGATCTTCGTCGTAAGTATAAGACGCATCAACATATTCGACTCTGGAGATTTTATCCATTTAGTCCATTATATAACACCTGTAAAAATTAAAAATAGGGGGTGAGACAATCCACCCCCTATTGTGCCATGGCCATGGCCCCTCATTTTTTTCCGAAGATTGATCCCCAGAAACTTGTCGCTTCCTTACCGGAACTGTCCGAACGGCTGAAACGCTCGCTGTTTTTAGCGTCATTTCCCCGTTCAAACACACCGGCCGCAGTGGCATCGTCACGGGCATCGTGTTCGGCTGCAGCAACTTGGTGGCCAGAATCTCCGCCGTGCGCCGCATTATCGGCATCCGTATATCTTCCCATCGTAATCACCTCCTTCCTGCCAAAGAACATTGACTTAACTCCTCGCTAACTAAAGTGGAGTTCTGACTAAATCCTAACATTAATCAATATAATACGCAAATCGTCAAACAAAAATAGGTTTTTTGTATTCTTCCAACAGGTCTAAACTCACATTCTTCCCTTTTAATTCCCTTTCGTTTTTATCCCAAAAAATCTTTTTCTCGCTGAATTCTTTTATTTGGGGTGATAATTTTTCAATCATATCTTTGATAAAATCAAAAAACGAAAGATTATTTTTCTTATGATCATACAGTTGTATTCGTAAATATTCGCCCAGGATAACTTCCCCTATTTTTTCATCTTTTATATACAAATCGCAAACTTCCGGGTTACCTTGATATCCTTTCCTGCCAAGCAGTTTTTCCATCTGTTCTTCGGATAATAACATTCCAGTCAATGCTTCTTTAAAAAGATGCAGAAAATTTCTTTGTTCAGTATCGCCCCATAGATTAATATTGAGATTTTTTAGGATATCAAACAGCATAAAATGGGAAATTTCATGTATCGCGATATCTAAAATCTCATTTTCTTCTTTTAAGAATAGGGGTGAAACTATGGAAAAGTTGAATATTGGTCGATTAAATGGCGAAAAAGGAAGGAGGGTTGGAATAGCTATAAATTCCTCATTTTTATCCATTTTATAATCCATTAAGCCTGCAAGAATCGCCAGGCAGTCTTGCGCCTGATTTTTAAGAATAGCATCACTTTCTTCTATTATTTTATCTATTTGTTCTTGCTTATCTCGATATATCTCCCTAAAAAAGTTTTCTACTGTCTCTTTTTCTTTATTAGGATTTTCTCCTATTTTACTTTCCAAGCTTTTATAAAACCTGATGATTCTTTTTTTAAAGTGATCTGATTTTTGATTATAAAACTCATCCAAAATCAAAGAGATATCTTTTTCAATATCTTTTTTAACGATAATACTTAAAGAAAAATCGCTCATTCCTATATTTATCTTGAACAGCTTTCTCCTTCAGGCAAATCCGCCTCGGAACAGGTAGTAATGGAACAATTAAGCTCATTCGGTTCGCAAACCTTTGCCCGGCAAGTCTCGTCTTTGTCCGGATCGCATAAGGGAATGTTGGAAGCATTGCGATCCAAGATTTTATAATCGGTTTTTGTCCCGTCGTCCTCCGTGCGGACAAAGCAATTATCCACCGCTCTATCGCAAGAAACCTCAATTGTCATCTGGTAATCCTTTACAATGACATATTTATAAAAAGTGTAGCCGACAGAAGCGATGATTAAAATAGCCAGGATAA
>Ga0247842_10003924_pt1 | contig 19291 bp, 22 predicted proteins | sample LaCruzMarch2015__3_FD_192411 | JGI IMG/M metagenome (GOLD analysis project Ga0247842, IMG submission 192411) | Freshwater microbial communities from meromictic Lake La Cruz, Castile-La Mancha, Spain - LaCruzMarch2015_19m | ecosystem: Environmental > Aquatic > Freshwater > Lake | place: Spain...
TATAGCGTGTTCGAGACACAAAAATCACCTCCTTCCTAGACCGTTGGGGGTGATTTTATTTTTTCAAATTCGATGCTTCGCTTCAAACGTACACACCAGCTAACGCTGGTGGTTTGTTTTTTGTAATTAATGCGCCGGTAATCAGGGAAGATCATAGTCTTTTCATTCATGCGTTAGGCTCCCCAGGACCTTTTACGAATATAGTTGAAAAAAAGATGAATGCACGTATTCTTTTAAAAATACTTGAAAATTTTAAAGACAGAACGGGTCATTTTGAGATTGCAACCGTTTACGCCGAACCCAACGGAAAGATTTTTGAATATGTTTTTAAAATTCCGGTAACATTTGGTACTTCTATCAAGGGCAAGGACAAAGAAGGGTGGAATGGAATTATTAGATTATATGATGAAAAAAGGGCACTCACCGAATACCCCGAATCTGAGAGAACCGACATATGGAACAAGGGATATAAAGCCGTGGCAAAACACATAGTTTTGAACGATTGATTTTAGACCCACCGTCTATTGCTAGTAAAGAGTTAGCTTGTTCTTTAATGCAACTAAATGAATAAAGAAAAAATCCATAAATGGAAAACGCTTGGTTCAAAAATCGTTTTCGACCACCGCTGGTACAAAGTATGTCAAGAAACGGTCGAGGTTGCACCCAAAAAGGTTTATGACGATTACCTAATGGGGGTTTTCCAGAATATAGTGTTAATTGTTACAATCACAAAAGATAAAAAAATACTCTTAGTTCGTCAATATAAGCATGGTGCCGGTGAGATTTTGCTAGAAGTGCCAGCGGGGTATATTGACGATAAAGAATCACCACTTAAGGCAGCAAAGAGAGAATTACTCGAGGAGACTGGATTTATTTCAAACAAATGGACACGCCTCGGCTTCTGCTATAGTAATCCAACGAAGGAAAGGGGCAACGGAATCTATATCTATCTCGCCGATAATGCACAGAGAACTGGCAAAGCAAAAATGGACGAGATGGAAAATATCGAAGTGCAATTAGTAAAAATCAAAGAAGCAATAGAAATGATTAAAGAAAATAAGATTAAAGTTGCAGGAAGTGTTACGGCTATATTATTGTCGCTGTTTTATAAAAAATACTAATAAGGTCAAATTTTCGTGACAGCTTCATAATACCCATAGCGCATTAGGTAGTTTTTTATGTCGCTAATTTTTACCCATTTAAATTCGGTATGTTCGTGGCTTAGTTTTATCTTATCCCAATCATCGCTTCGACAGAGATAAACAGCAACATCAAAATCCCATTGCCCATCTTCATCTTCCGCCGCAAAATTCCAAAGGTGAATAATTTTTTCGATCGCAAAATTTTTGATACTGAGCTCCTCGTCAACTTCTCTTTTGAGGGTTTGCTCCGGATGCTCGCCAAATTCAACCTTGCCGCCTGGCAATTCCCAAAATTCATCGCGGTTACTCTTTAAAATAAGCACCTCATCGTCATTTTTAAAAAGTGCTTTGACTGTCAATTTTTGAATTTTATTCATTTTCATCTTTTTAAATTCACGCCACGAGTATAACAATATTTAGAACATATCACATGGCAGAGGATTGAAAAACGCCCAAATTCTCCTATACTTCTTAAAAAAGATAAATTTATGCGATGGATATAATCAAAGATGCATTTATCGACACATTAAAACTAATCCCGATCTTATTTGGGGCTTATTTTTTGATTGAACTGGTTGAATTTAAATACGGATTCAAACTAAGAAAAAGGTTGCAAACGGCCGGGAATACTTCAAGTATCTGGGGTGGTCTTCTCGGTGTTTTACCTCAATGCGGATTTTCAGCTCTGGCTTCAGCATTGTTTGCCAATAGACTAATCGGTTACGGCGCTTTAATCGCCGTCTTCGTCTCAACTTCTGACGAAGCCGTACCGATTCTCTTGGCCAATCCAAAAGGTCTGGGGATTGTGTTACCGCTTATTTTAATAAAAGTCGGTCTTGCCATTTTGTTTGGCTTAGCAATCGACAGGTTTTATAAAAGAAAACTGATTCATCAAAACCTTGATTGTGACGACCACGACTGCCACAACAAGTCGCATGCTCATCAGATCAACATCGACGAAGTTGGCTGCTGCGGTCACGAAATTGCTACGGCAAAGCCGAGCGCCAGCGAGTTGATTATTCATCCACTCAAACACACCGTTAGAATTACCGGGTATATATTTTTAATAAGCCTAGGGATCGCCTATTTATTTTCCAAAATTCCAAATTCATCTTTGGCCAATCTTTCTCAACACAATCAGGTGCTCCAAGTTTTGATCTCGGCAATTTTTGGACTAATTCCAAACTGCGCCGCTTCCGTAGCCATCACAAATCTATATCTTGACGGTGTTATCGGCTTTGGCGCGCTACTCTCCGGACTAATAACCAGCGCCGGGGTCGGTTATTTGGTTTTGTTCAAAGAAAACAAAAATATCAAAGAAAATGTGCGTATTATGATAATGATGGTCGCCATCGGACTAATTTGTGGGCTAATTGCGAACTTATTTTAAAGGGTACAGGCGGTTGATAAAGCAATTATAAAAATGATATGCTGCTTGTATGGAAAAAAATATGATAACATCATACGCTCCCGGACGAGTCGAGTGGCTGGGCAACCACACCGACTACAACCAAGGCTTAGTGCTCGCAATTGCACTTGACATGGGCACAAAAATCAGTGGGAAACGGACTAATTCAAATAAGATAATTCTAGAAAGCGATAGATTTAATGAAACTTATGAAACCACTGTAGACAAAATCGTCCCGCTTGACGGAAAACATTGGGCCAACTATCCTCTAGGCGTCATCAGCGAACTGCAAAAGAGAGGATTGCAAATTGATGGGTTCGAGTGTGAAATTGATGGAAGATTGCCAATCGGGGCCGGTCTGGCCTCAAGCGCGGCATTTGAAGTCTCGATGGCAACGTTTCTTGCCGGACTATTCAAATTTGATATCGACAAACTCGAGCTGGCCAAAGCTTGCCAGGCCGCTGAGCATAATTTTGTAGGCGTAAGATGCGGTCTATTAGACCAAATCGCCTCAATTTTTAGCCAAAGCGGTTGCGCTACGTTTATCGACTTTAAATCTCTTGAAGTAAAAAATATTCCTCTTTCAGATAAATATATTTTTGTTATTACAAATTCGCTAAAGAAACATGCTCTGGTGCGTGGCGAATATAATGAGCGGCGCGCTTCGTGCGAAAGCGCCGCCAAGAAACTTGGCGTCGAATCGCTGAGGGTGGTTGACCGAGAGATTATCAATCAAAACAAGGATAAATTGACCGAAATTGAATTCAAAAGAGCCATGCACGTAGCGGGTGAAAATGAGCGTGTGTCTAAAGCGATAGAATTGATTGCAAATCACGACTTTAAAACGATCGGAGAGCTAATGTTTGAATCGCACAGAAGCTCCATGGAATATTTCGAAAATTCCTGCGATGAACTAAACTTTCTAGTCGAAGCTGCCTCTAGAATCGAGGGTTGCCTGGGTGCCAGATTGTCCGGCGGCGGGTTTGGCGGCGCGACCATTAATCTGGTCAAAAAAGAAACCGAAAACACGTTCAAAGACAGAATCTCAGGCGAATATGAAGCCAAATTCAACGTCAAACCACAGATATTCTCCTTTAGTCCGTCCGGCGGCGCTTACTGCAAAATAACTTAAGAGCTAGCTTTAGACCTTGACCCAAATGCGATTCTTATACTTTTCCTTTAGTTTTGCAACCCAATCATCGAGGCTTAAATCGATCTCACCCGCTTTGTCGGTAACGTAAAAGATATGATTCCCCATTTCTGATTTGATAAGTTCGCTTTTTTGATCCTTATTTAATTTGAACAGCGCGTCCTCAACATCCTTTGTCAAACCGGAGCCTCTGTAAATATACTCGTCGCTAGCAATTACCCCGCCGGCGTCTTTGGTCGAAGTATCCTCGGAAAATTCCTTGGCGAGGTCAGCAAAATTCCCGCCATCTTTAACTTTTTGCAAGACTTCCGCGGCTTTTTTATCGTCTTTAATGAGAATATGGCTTACTTTGATCTTCACAAACTTATTTTGTTGAATTTCCTCAGTTACAATCTTCGGCACAGCCTGTCGCTTTAACTGCCCCAAGCTCATGCCATAATAGCTCTTGACGTATTCAACAGCTCTTTCCTCGTTACCGATTTCTTGGATTACAATGTCAAATCGACTATCAACGTCTTTTTGATTGATGCGTACACCAACCTTACCCGCCTCTTGCATCACCATCGCGTCAGAGACCATGTCGTCGAGTATCTTTTTGGATAAGTCCGCTGGAATGTCAGTTTGGGTCTTATTTGCAAAATTCTTTGCCCACTCCATTTTGAAAAGGAGTTCTTTGCTAAAAAGAATGCTACGGCCAACATTGGCCACCGGGAATGGATATATGTACGACGCCAGGAGATCTGCTTTTTCCGTTCTCTGCTGTTTGTAAAGCCTAAAACCGAAGGCTACGGCGCCAATAACGTAGAGAATCGCCAGCGCAAAGATCAGATTTTTTGCAAATGCCCTACCGGATCTTAGCCAGAAGGCTCTCATAAGCTGATAAAGTTTGGCGAAAAACCTCGCTACCGCCAAAACGCCCACAAGCGCAATCTTTTCAATTTTTCTGATGAAGTTGATGATTTTAGACCACATTTTCCCTCTTTTTCTTTTAAATTTTTACAAAAATGATAACGAGCAGAATTATACTAAGTAAAGCAAATAATGCAATTTTTTTGGTATCATTTTTATCGCCAGAGAGGATATTGCGAGTCAAGAGTTGAAAGTTGAAAAATACTACCGCTGTGATTGCCCCGAGAGAAATGGGGTTTGCTTTATAGTAGCTGAGAACCCAGAAAATTTCCGTAAAAATAATTGCCAACGATATTTTAAGTAATGATTTTAGCGGATTAGCTACCGGTTTGATTGGCGAGAGTAGATAATTAGTCAAAACCAGATTTAATCCGGCAAACACAAAGATCGCCAAGGCCCGGGTCCACGACGCCATCTCGACAACATCGGAAAAGAAATAAAAACAGGCCGTCGTACCAAAGAAAAAGATCAACAGACTAACCGCGTCATTCTCGTCTTCCCTCCAAAGCACATAAATCGAAAAAGCCAAGAGAACTACTGAAATTATGTTAACCGTTACCGATTTATCAACAGAGACAAGGAAAAACACTAAGGACAACGCCGCAAAACCGGAGATAATGGCATGGGATAAAATTTTTAGACTTTTAACCGGAAGCCTAGTTTCCATAATTCTTACCGATAATTACCTGAATTGTCCCCTTTGTGCCACTTTTATCTACGCTAACATTACCAATCGCATTTGTGATTGTTTTAAGAGTCTCAGCATTAGACGTGCCATCAACAATTTTTGATTCCGACAGCTGCTTCGAATAAGTGTCGATTTTATCGATTGTTAGGCCCTTATCCTTAAGCAGTTGGGCAACAACGCCGCCTTGGCCAGTGACTCCGCTAGCATTATAGACTTCTATCGAGCTAACTACGGTTTGATCGGAATCACTTGCAAAAATATTTTTTACCATTTTCTGAATTTGATTGTAATTTCCACCTTTGGGCAAAAGATAATAACCGCCTTCACTAGTCGAATAAAGCAAACCATCCTTCTCGTTGTTATCAACAACCTTACTCGCTACGTTTGCTTTATCCAAACCACCAACCAACTCAAAAACTTCTTTTATCTCGGTCAAGCCGAGATTGGTCTTGATGTGGTTGCCAAGCGATGAAAACATATCCGACACAGTTTTGGGATTTGACAAAACACCCACGGAAAGCGCCTTTTCTTTGACTGCTAAGAGTAGCTCTTGTTGTCTGTGCGCTCTATCAAAATCGCTAGTCGTTTCACGACTTCTGGCATATTTCAAAGCGGTTTCGCCATCCATCTCTTGTTTGCCAGCCTTAATCGAAACCGTCGTATAATCGTCTGTTTTTTTATAACCCCCGTCCTTAGTGAATATGTCCTTAGGGTAGTATGGATCATAAAGGCTTTTTTCAACATTGACCGTTACACCGCCAAGCGAGTCCACTAATTCCTTGAATCCGACAAAATCAACCGTAATATAGTAATGAATCGGAACACCAAGAATCTTAGAAATGGCATCACTTGAAGATTTTGCGCCTGCTTCAGCCTTTTTGGTTTTATCTTTTTCCTTGTCATAACCAAGAAAATAGGCATAGTTCAGTTTATTAACTTGCCCGTCTGGATATTTAAACTGAAGGTCTCTGGGCAAAGAGACCATTGCTACTTTTTTATCGGTCTGATTAATCATCGCCACCTGGATGGTGTCGGTTAATTGTCCGCCGGGATGATTCTCACCGCCTTTACCTAAAATCAGAATATTTGTCTTGCCGTCTGTTTCTTTGAGAGTCCCCTTGGAAGCGCTGACCATATTTTTAATATCATTCAGCGTGATATTAGACCCGAGTGCATTATTTGCCGCTTTAAAAAACGAATACGCCTCATATGCCACCGCACTAACAAGCAAGACAGCCGCAGCAAATACAGCAATCTTTAGTGGCTTGCTCCTAAGTTTTCTATTTTTTACAGGGTTTCGATTCGGACGGCGATCATCAATTTTTCTAACCCCATCCGTGTGATGAATAATGTGGCGTCTTCGCATTATTTTTCTCCCTTAAACACATAGCCTGTCTTGGAATAATCCGGGGCTATAAACCCCTTCCTGGCAACTTTGCCATCAATTTCAACCTGACAGCCGCTTAATTCACGATATAAATTCAAAAAAAGATACGCTTGCCTTATCGCAGTATAAGAACCCGATTCACCGGATAACTTAACCTTGTTTATTTTACCATTTTCCCTGCCTATAAATCCAATCAGTTGCTCAAGCGAAGAACCCTGCTCGTCTTGACAGCTAAAATTAAGGTTTCTTCCATCAATCTTAATTTCTATTTGCATATAATCTCAACTTTTCTTGAATTTTTGCTGATAACCGAGATTTCCACGATCATATCGGCCATTTTCATTATCTCGGGTGAGTTTTCAATCCATTCAATAAATGAGATGGTCTTGGGTTGTTTGATGCTATCCAATATCTCGGCAAGATCTAAACTGCCAGGGCGTTTCAACCGATAAAGATCAACGTGACACATTGTTTTAAGCTCAAGAGAATTCAAAGGCAAATAATACGTCTTTAATATGTTGAAGGTTGGACTGGTGATTTCCTGCCCAACACTTAGTTTCTTAGCTATCTCCTTGACCAGCGCGGTCTTGCCGGCGCCGAGATCGCCGCACAAACCCACTATAAAACGCGAGGGATGCTTTTCCTCAATGATTTTGATTACTTTTTTAGCAAGTTCAGAGGCCGACTCTATGATAAAGCTCATTGAAAATAACCATTATTACAAGCAAAAAAACACTGTAAAAGTATAGCAAAAGTTTACCTAAATTGAAACCGTCCGACCCTGAAATTTGACTTAATTTTTCAAACTGTGTTTCTTTGGGAAATGTAACTTTCGTAGCATTTGAGATTATTTTCTCAAGAGTAACGGTTTCGAATTGCTCGGGTGAATCTACAACGGTCGAAATTGTCGCTTCTTTTTTGCTTGAAGTCTTTGAAGATACAATTTTATTCGCCTCTATGATGGGATTCTCACCGCTTCGGTTCAACCCGTTTATAGATATTTTTTGGCCTGTATCAAAATCAATTTGCGAGGTGAGAATGTCTATATCGTGACCGAGATATTCCACTGAGATTCGGTCCCTTTCGACGGATTTGACTATCGCCTCAAACTTAACCGGCAATCCTTCGCCTTGCTGTAATTTTTCGATCGTTGGTTTATTCGCAGATTTGCGCTGGACTACTTCATTGATCCGCCCAGGGGTAATTGAGGTCGAAAAGTACCATTGATCCGCCCAACGGCTGTAAGATGATTCATAACTTCTCGCAGACGGAATCTCAACCTTATCGATTACGTCATTATTCGGGCTGCTAAGAGTTAACGTTTCGCCAGAATCATTAATCGATATACCCGATTCGTTCTTTGATAATACAAAAAAGCCAAATGGCTCTAACGTGGATTCACCAAAGGCAAACTGCTTACCCGACCTGTCAGCGATCGCCCATCCCTTTAAATTCGTTGATTCTTCGCCGATATTTGCAATTTCAATCCATTCATCAGCTGAGTTGACATTGCCGTCGCCATTATAATCGCGTTCAGGATGTAGCATAATCTCAGTCAATCTGATTTTGTCATAGACGGGTGTATTTTCTACCGGCGGTTCTTCCGTCTCACCCACAGAGGAATTTTCCGGCGTAGCGTAATCAAGAATAGATGGATCTATGTTTTTTCTAAATTTCGTCGGCTCCCACGCATCCTCCAAGTCGCCGTTTAAAATAGGATTTTTTCTTGCCATCGATGCAATTTGGCCTTCGTATTCGCCAAAAAATGGTTCCCGACCATCACCGGCGGTATCAACGGTTTCGCCTGCCGGGTTAACAAGCGCAATTTCAAAATCTGAATTAGATAAGCTAATGTCGCTTTCGACCAGATCCGGATCGATATTAAGAACCGATTCGCCCTTAGAATATTGGTGATCCCTGGTTGAATTTGCAATAAGAAAATACCCCCGAGGTTTGATAGTCCCCGACGAGATGTTAACCATCGGTTCATTTTTAATAAGATCAAGGACCTGCCAGCCTCTCAAATCAATATCGTTGTCTGAAAGATTTATAAGCTCGATAAATTCATCCGCCGTCGAAACACTTGAACCACGCCAAGCAATTTCGCTAAAATAAACCCCGTCACTTCCCGCCCTAGTCGGCTTAGCAAATACAAGAAGCGTTGCGACAAAAAGAAATAGATAAAGACCCCACTTTACCGATTTCATTTACAAATCGATCATCTCCCCTTTTTTATCATTCTGGCTATCTTCTTCTCTTACTGATTTCACGCTGGTATCGATTTGTTTAGTTTCGTCACCATATTCACCGTTGCCGAAAGAAACATTCATCTGATTACAATGTGTCCACCACCAATAGTCAAATTTTTCGCGCAATGTTTTTGGACTCTTAATTTTAAGTGAATGACGACGCGCACCTTCCTTGAGGTGCATCTCAAAATTCATGATCGGCAATTTGTTAGACGTTTTTGCAACCAACCTACTGCCAATAATTCCAACCGTCGCCAAACTCGGCATTCTGTCGATTGCTTTTATCCCCTTCTTGGCTTGGGACGAGAGATCGAGAATTATCGCCACAATATCATTAACTCTTCCAATATCCTTAATTACAAAATTGCGCTGAGGTCCAGCGGTCTGGATATCCAAGGTCCCCAAATCAAAGATAGTATTGATCATACCTTTGACGATCGATGAAACATCTTCGACTTGTTCAAAAACTAATTCATTAACAGATCTATTGAATAGTCCGTTTTGAGAAATTTCCACAACCCTCTCATCGCTTACAACGAGAATGTTGTAATAATAAGCAATCCAGCTAGCTATGATAAAAGTAATCGCGCTTAAATAATAAGCAAGTAAAACCAATATCAACAGATCGCGGCCAAATTGAGTTGTAGACATCGTTAAATCAGCGATTGGCCCAATAGCCAACACGAAAAAGGGGGCTAAAAATAAGACCGCAAAAATAATTACTACCGGCACAAAGCCAATCCATTGTTTTCTGACAAACACGAAAATTTTTTCCGAATTTCGTTGATTTGGAATTACTGGTTGAGTTATATAATAAAGTCTGCTAGCTGGCATTTATGTTAGTAAATGATTGACAACAATGAGCGCGGCGGCGATTAAAACAACCATTATCATCGACCCGGCGTAGATAACATATGATCGCTTCGAAGCGTCTCCGATCAAACTGTATCGGCCTATGTGATAAAAAATAAAAGTCGCTAAAATCAAAAAAACAGCGCAAATAATTAAAAAAATTACGGCAACAATAATTCTATTCATTCGTAAACATTCCTTTCTGTTTGTCTAAATGAAGATGAGCCACTGCCTTGGTCGTTGCCACCCGTCCTTTAGGTGTTCTCTTAATAAACCCCATTTGCAGCAAATACGGCTCGATAACATCTTCGATGGTGTTTTTTTCAATAGATGAAGCGGCGGCGAGTGTTTCGATGCCGACTGGTCCACCGTCAAATTTTTCAATCAGAGTTAAAAGATACTTTTTATCAGAATCATCAAAACCCTGCTCGTCTATACCTATCCTTTTGAGCGCATCCGTAGTCACGTCGTGAGTGATCTTACCTTCATTATAAACAAGCGCAAAATCTCCAACTCTTTTTAGCAATCTGTTGGCAATCCTCGGTGTCCTTCGGGACCTCTTTGAGAGCGTTTTGACACTCTCGTTATCGATAATGATATCTATGAGCGCGGCGGATCGGCGAATGATTTTTTCTATCTCCTCATTAGAATAAAAGTCTAAGCTATGGACCATTCCAAAGCGGTCACGCATCGGCGAGGAAATCAGGCTAATTCGTGTGGTTGCTCCGATAAGAGTGAATTTAGGCAGATCAATCCGCAAGGTCTTGGCGGATGGTCCCTTGCCGACAACCAAATCGACAGCATAATCTTCCATTGCCGGGTATAAAACTTCCTCAATAACCTTATTGAGTCTGTGTATTTCATCAATGAACAAAATATCACTATCGCTAAGACCTGTCAGAATCGAGATTAGGTCGCCGGCTCGTTCGATCGCGGGACCGGAAGTCACTCTTATATTGGCCTGCATCTCGTTGGACATAACATGCGCCAGCGTTGTTTTGCCCAACCCGGGCGGCCCATAAATTAGGACATGTTCCATCGGTTCATTTCTGATCTTGGCCGCTTTTACGAAAACACTCAAGCTGTCTTTGACTTTTTCTTGGCCGATATAATCTTTGAGAGTTTTGGGACGCAGAACATTGTCAAACTGACCTTCATCAGCAACTTTTTGAAAATTAGAGCTTAAAATTTCTTCTGTTTCTTGCACAAGGCGATTGTACCATATAAACGGGAGGTTGGAATATATCCAAGACACGAATTATGAGAACATTCTGAGCTAGTATATATATGAATACGAGCCGTAGTCGCCAGGATTAACGTTTTTACGATAACTGTAAGAATATTTATTCCAATTATATTCCGACAAGTTAATCGTACCGTCACTATTAACCGCTTCAACTATCGCCACATGGCCCCACCCAGAAGTAAGTGGCCCGGCACTCCAGGCAATCGCTGCTCCCACCCTAGCTGATGATGAGACCGACAAGCCTTGATCTCTCGCCAAATTTGCCCAGTTGTAAGCACTTCCTTCGCCAGGGCGTGTGTTAATAAACTTGACACCCCTGACCACATTTAGATACCACGCTGCATATGAAGTACACTCTCTTGTTAGAAAGCCCCAGGCGTCCGGATCGTCAATCGAGCTATAGGGATAGCCTGATCCGCCGCCACTAATAACTTCCTTCCCGCGCAGTTTCTGGCGCTCTGTGTAAATCTGAGCTGATATTTGAGTTTTTTCCGTCTTAAGTTTCTCAACCTTAGCTTCATAATCTTGTTTTTGAGCGACAGTCATATCTAGAAGTTTGTCCTTGCTTGTCTTCTGGTATTCAACGTTCTTTTTATATTGCTCCTGGCGATTATGTAATTCTGAGAGCTCGGCCTTCTTTTTTTCTTGCTCGCTTTTTTGGCCCTCTAGATCATTCTTGGCGGATATAACCTGAGTATGGATCGCCTTAACCTGCATCTCTACGGCCTGAAGATAGTTTTTTTCATTTGATGATTGGGAGAGACTAGCGGATCCAAGAACCAATTCAAAACCAGAGCGCATTGATGATCGGTATATTTCTACCAATGAGCTGTTCAGCTTTGCCTTAAGCTCATTTAAAACTTTTGTTTTAGCTTCAATTTGCCCGGAAAGCGAATCGATTGTCCCTTGGGTTTGGCCAATACTGTTCTGTGTGTCTGAAATCTTCTGCTCACTGGTTTTAATATCGCTTTCAAGGTTACCAATCTGATTTGTGAGAGTTTTCGCCTCATTCGCTTTGTTATCAGCGGCAGCTTGACTATTTTTTATGTCTTGATCAATTTTGTCACTTTGGTTCAGCAAATCGTTAAGACTCGCCGCTAAAGTGGCATTTGCCGTGGAAAGGCAAACAAAAAGCGTCGCCGCTAAAATAATACTGACCTTTTGGAGGCTACCTTTAAACATGGATCTACATTATATCACAAATCATTAAATCTAAATTTTGACGTTCCTGCTGACTGATAGCCAACTCGTGCCGACACCAACGAAACTACCAATTGCAAGCTGCACAAGCACGATATACCAGAATTCCTGATAATAAACGGGGACAAGTTTTTGCCACAGATCATAAAATTCCGATCCCTTGACAAACGATGAGGCCAGACCAAGACCAAAATATGTAATAAGCGAAGCCACTATAAGGGCAAAGAATCCGTAGAGAAATCCTTCGATAAGAAATGGGATTTTTACAAAAGATTCTGAGGCTCCGACAAGACGCATGATTTCAATTTCTTTCGCCCTAAACATTACCGCCAACCTGATTGTATTCGCCACCACCAACGAAGCAATCAAAACAAAAAATCCTGCCAGACCCAAGCCAAATTTTTTCACAAATTCACTCATCGAATCAATCCTGTTAATCAGGTCTTTATTATCATCGTAGCTGGATGAGTCGATAAGATTCTTATAGAGCGGCGATTGGGTTATTGTCGCCACAACTTCAAATTCTTTTGGATCAACAGATTGAATCTGCAAGCCCCTAGGAAGCGGGTTGTCTTCATCGCTCACTAGATCCCTAATTTCTTTCTTGACTGTGCTTCGCGATTTAAACTCAGCCAGAGCCTCGTCTTTGGAAATATACGTTACCGATTTTATTCCGGATCTGGAGAGTAATTCCGCTTTGACCTGCTGAATTTGTGCTTCACTGGCTGTGTCCTTAAAATTAACAACAATATCAATTTTGTCTTTTAAGTCTTTGACCATTTTGTTGGCCGAAAGGTTAATCGCCAAAAATAATCCGACGATAACAAGCGCCAACATCATGATCAATGTTGCAGTCAACGATAACCAAGCATTTCTAAAAAAATTTATGATGCTGGTTTTGATAATTCTTTTGGTTCTTAATAAAAACATAATTTTTTAACAAATATATCTTCCGTGTTGTTGGTCGGAAATAATTCTACCTCGTTTAAGAGAAACCACCCTTTTGCGCATACGATCAACAATTTCCCGATCGTGAGTTGCTACAATGACCACGGTGCCTTGGCAATTAATCTTTTCCAAAATATCGGCAATCTCGAAGCTAGCCTCCGGATCAAGATTTCCGGTTGGTTCGTCCGCAATTAATATTTTGGGGCTATGCACCAACGCTCTAGCAATACTGACCCGTTGCCCCTCACCGCCAGAAAGTTGCCCAGGATAAGCATACGCCTTATCCTGCAAATTAACTGATTGTAAGATCTTCGGAACCCTTCTCTCAATCTCCTCGTCCGAGACGTCAGAAACCTCTAGCGCATAAGAAATATTTTCCCATACCGTCAAATTCGGCAACAGTTTATAGTCCTGAAAAACAATTCCAAGATTTCTCCTGTAATATGGCAGATCAGCGGATTTAAGCTTGGTGATGTCTCTGCCGGCTACAAAAATTTGGCCCTTTTCGGGTAGTTCTTCTCTAATTAAAAGCTTAACAAGTGTTGACTTACCAGCACCCGAAGGACCCACCAAAATAACAAACTCACCGGAATGAATCTTTAACGATACATCACCTAGCGCAATCGAGTTGTTATAAGCCTTGGTGACATTTTTGACTTCGATAATGGGAGTCGATTCCTTCGTTGCCAATGACCCTCCTTAACAAGTTCATTCTAACAAAAATAACTGTCCGCCACAAAAGTCAAACGCCGTGCTGTTTGAGTTTGTCGTCCAAAGACCCTAGCATTTCCTCAAATGAGCTGTCGATATTAATATCATACAAATCTGCAATATTGATGAGAATAAAGAGAATATCCGCCAACTCATCACGGATTTGATAATCAAGATCATCGTAAATATTTTTCTTGTAATATTCCTTCCTTAAAACCAGTTCCGTTAGATCACCGACTTCAGTCGCCAGCTCCATGATCGAACCTTCAATTGACCACCGTTTTGGCTCTACCGAGCTGAAACGTTCGAGAAATTTTCTTACTTTTGGTTTCAATTCTTCAACGGCCATTCTTACTTTCCACAGCACTTTTTATATTTTTTGCCGCTGCCACATGGGCAAAGATCGTTGCGGCCAACCTTTGTCGCACCACTAGGCGCAGCCGGTTGGTTAGAAACGGCATTATCCATTTTTTGCGCCACCGTTCTAACTGATGTGATAACACCGTTGTTCGCCGGTTTCACAATTGCTTTTGTCTCGCGTGGAGCAATTTGCGTACTTTCCTCGCCAGCAATTCTGGCGATATCCTCACCGCTGTCGACTTCTCCAGCACCCTTAAGAGTTATTTTTTTCTCTTTTGCCGGCGTAGATTGCTGTATTTGTCCTTGAGTAAAAGACACCTTGGAGAGAATATCAATTACTTCATCATCCATTGTGTTGAGCAGACGCCTAAAAAGTACGAAGGATTCTTGTTTATAAGCCATTAACGGATCAACTTGTCCGTATCCTCTCAGGCCGATCGAATCACGCAATTGATCCATAGTGTTAAGGTGGTCAACCCATAATTGGTCAATGACATTGAGACTGATTCTTTTTTCAAAATATCTATAAACTTCTTCGGGAACATCCTTGATCTTTTTAGCATAATCATCCTTTTCTTCATCAGACATCTTTTCGACTATCTGGTCGTGTAACATATTGTCTTTGGTGTGATCGAGCTGCAAAACCTTACGTCTTTTGTTGTAGAGAACTTCTCTCTGCTTGTTCATCACATCGTCGTATTCGACTAAATGTTTTCTGATGTCAAAGTTGTGACCCTCAACTCTTCTTTGAGCAGTTTCGATTGAGCGGCTGATCAATGAATGCTCGATTGGCTGATCATCCGGTAGGCCAAGACGGTTCATTAGATTCTTCAATTTTTCGCCACCAAAAATCCTCATCAGGTCATCTTCCATTGAGATAAAAAATTCGCTAGAACCTGGGTCACCCTGACGACCGGATCGCCCGCGAAGCTGATTGTCAATTCTGCGACTTTCGTGACGTTCTGTACCGATTACATACAACCCGCCTTTTTCGACAACTTTTTTCTTCTCATTTTCATCCGTTGGACTACCACCAAGCAAAATATCAACACCCCTACCTGCCATGTTCGTCGCCACCGTAACCGTCTTAAATCTTCCGGCCTGAGCAATTACTCGAGCTTCTTGTTCATGATGCTTAGCATTTAAGACTTGATGCTTAATTCCAGATTGCTTCAGCAGTTTGGAAATTTTTTCAGACTTTGCAATCGAAATCGTACCTACCAAAACCGGTTGGCCGTTCTCGGTGAGACTTTTAACTTTTTCCACAATTGCGTTATATTTACCTTCCTCAGTTTTATAAATCTGATCTTGAATATCCTTGCGGATCATATCCTGATTGGTCGGAATCTCAACGACATCAAGCTCATAAATTTTTCCAAATTCCTCAGCCTCCGTGGCCGCCGTACCAGTCATACCGGACAATTTTTTGTAAAGTCTAAATAAATTCTGGAAGGAAATGGTCGCTAATGTATCTGACTCTTTTTTAATTTCAACACCCTCTTTAGCCTCGATGGCTTGATGCAAGCCTTCTGAGTATCGACGTCCTGGCATCAGCCTGCCGGTAAATTCGTCTACAATCACTACCTCTCCATCACGCACAGTATAGTCTCGATCTTTTTTAAACAAAAACTGTGCCTTGAGTGCTTCTTCAAGGTGATGTACTAAAGCAATATTTTCGTTTTGATAAATATTTTCAATATTAAGATAATTATTTACAATTTTAATACCTGCATCTTTTATCGAGATCGCCTTTGCTTTCTCGTCAATATCAAAGTGCTCATCTTGTTTCAGCCTCGGGGCAATCATCGCAAACTTGGCATATAAATCAGCTGACTCTTCAGCCGGAGCGGAAATAATAAGTGGAGTTCTGGCTTCGTCAATCAAAATTGAGTCGACTTCGTCAACGATCGCAAAATTGAGATCCCTCTGCGACAGTTGTGAAACATCTTGCGCCATATTATCGCGTAAATAATCAAAGCCGAATTCATTGTTAGTCCCGTAAGTTACATCGGCACCATAGGCCTCTTTTCTGGAGCACGGTCTCAAGTTTTCTTCGTAGACCTCCGCGGCTTGGCGCGAGTCATCTTCGTCTTCCTTTTTGTAGCTCCTATCAAAAATGTAGCTAACCCCGAGGTTTTGAATTACACCAGTTGTAAGTCCCAATCTATCATATACTCTGCCCATCCACTCGCCCTGAAACTTGGCTAGATAGTCATTGACTGTCACAAGGTGAGCGCCTTTGCCTTCAAGCGAGTTTAGATATAACGGAAGAGTTGCCACCAGGGTTTTACCTTCGCCAGTTCTCATTTCCGCAATCTTACCCTTGTGGAGAACGATGCCACCCAAGAGCTGAACATCAAAATGCCTTTGGCCGATTTCCCTACGAGCCGCTTCTCTCACGGCAGCAAACGCTTCCGGCAACAATTCGTCAAGACTTTCGCCTTTCTCGAGCCTTTTCTTGAATTCGTCTGTTTTAGCTTTAAGATCTTCGTTGTTTAGAGACGAAAGCTTCTCTTCCAGATTATTAATATCCTGCACTATCGGCTGATAACGCTTGAGTTCTCTCTGATTGCCGCCGCCAAAAAATTTATCGAGTATTCTTTTCATCTTCCTCGAGTAGCTTTTTTCTAAAAGGCAGGTTAAATTTAATTCTGGGCACTCTAAATTTCATTCCAGAGCCTTGTTCTTTTCTTTTTACAACTATTCTCTCAATCTTATCCTTTGCAGTGTCTACAGCCTGAGTAAAAGTATTCTTGAATAATTTTACATAGATCGGTTTTTTTATCTTGGGCGCAACGAGATGGACAACTAACTCGAAAGCCTGATTGCTCTTTTTTGTAATATGCTCTCTTACACCGACTGTTAGAACAGCCGAATTAGGCAATCGCTCCTCTAGCCAAAGAAACTTTTTACGCAAATACTGTTTTTGGTTTTCGTCTAACTCCCCAGAGAGGGATTTAATCTGAAGTTTCATCACTTCCTCCTTTTTATACCGCTGCCCCTCAAGGCGGAAGTTATTTTTTATTTTCTATCTTATCAAAGCCACAAAGCGGGCGCAGAACCTTCGGAACATCAACTGAGCCATCAGCATTTTGATAATTCTCAAGCACGGCAATCAAAATCCTCGGACTGGCGACAACTGTATTATTAAGCGCGTGGACGTATTTTTTTTCACCACTTTTTGTCTTGTATTTTATATTGAGTCGACGAGGTTGCCAGTCAGTCAAATTTGAATCAGAATGGGTCTCGCCATAGCCATCACGCGACGGCATCCACGTTTCAATATCATACATTTTTCTTTTCCCCGCGCCCATGTCACCGGTGCAAATCTGCAAAACGCGATGAGGCAACTGCAAGTCTTTCAATATTTCCTGCGATATCTCTCTTAATTTTTCAAGCCACTCATCGGATACACTGGCGTCATTAGCGCACAGAATCACCTGCTCTACTTTCATAAATTCATGAATTCTGTACAGACCCTTTGTATCCCTGCCGTACGAGCCGACTTCGTTGCGATAACACTGCGAAAAACCGCAAGCCTTAATCGGCAAATCCTCTTCGCGAAATGTCGTCTCGGCAAAATAGGCAAGAATGGAGGGTTCGGAAGTACCGGCCAAAAAAAGCTCTTCGCCAATTTTCTTCCCCGAGGAATCCTTGCCGATATTAGCCAGTTTATAAATGTCGTCTCGGCCAAACGGAAAGTGGCCGCTGCCGGTTAGAGCGAACTCTTTGAGAATTGTGGGTGTGATCATCAGCTCAAAACCTTTTTGGCGCATTTTACCCAGTGCGTAAAAAAGAATACTCATCTGGAGCATGACAGCTTCATTTTTAAGATAATACCCACGAAAACCGGATGTTTTGACACCTTTCTCAAAATTTACTAAATTCAATGACTCGGCAAGCTCAATATGATTCTTAAAGTGAAAATTAAACTGCCTTGGTTCCCCCCATTTTAGAACTTCGATATTGCCGCTGTCATCCGCTCCAATCGGTGTATCGTCAGAAGGAATGTTTGGAATCATCAAAGACAATTCGTGCCAGAGGGATTCGATCTCTTTAATCTCGGCTTCTTTTGACTTGAGGTCAACTGATAGCACCTTCATATCAGACACAAATCTCTCTTTATCTTTTTTATCTAGAGAAATAATTTTCTTGCTAAATTCATTTTGGCTGCGACGCATCTCATCAATTTCAGCCGACAAAGCTCGTCTCGTCTCGTCGAGAGAGAGAAGTTTATCTAAGTCCAAACTAATTCCTTTGTTCTTGATAGTTCGTTTGACAAGATCTACATTCTCACGAACAAAGTTTGCATCTAACATTTTTACCTCTTAAAAGATTCTTTTAAACAAGCCGATTATACCTTTTAAAGAGAGAGGATTCAATCGAAAAAGTCTTAGCCAACTTTGAGAATCTTGATAGCGATTTTTCCACCCGGCGTGGCTGCCTCAACCTTCTCGCCCTTCTTTTTGCCCAAAATCGCCATACCAATTGGTGATTCTCCCGAGATTTTCCCGGCCGATGGATTAGCCTCGGCGGAGCCAACAAGCTCGTATTCCATCTGATCACCGTCCATATCAATTACAACACGACAGCCCAAACTGACAGCGTCCAAACTCTTTGGCTGGACAACCTGGCCATATTTAAGCATATATTCGATTTCTTGAACCCGACCTTCAATAAAAGACTGCTCATTCCTGGCATCTTCATACTCGGCATTCTCGCTTAGATCGCCAAATTCTTTGGCGCGTTTTATACGATCTATAACCGCCGGTCTTTTCTCTTTCTTTAACTCTTCCAATTCTGTCTGCAATCTATCTCTGCCGTCTTTGGTCAGAGTAATATTTTTGCCTGCCATTTGACCTCTCTTTTTACAATCTAGAAGTATACGTAATTATCACTAGAAAAACAATACCTCGTTGTAGATAGAAATAAATGTTACCCAAATCTCCCGGGTAGATAATAAATCGGTTACCGTATCCATATGAATATGGATACAAAAACAAATATCTTTGAGGAACATCTCGAAAGCTGGCTTCAAGCC
>Ga0247842_10003926_pt1 | contig 19285 bp, 27 predicted proteins | sample LaCruzMarch2015__3_FD_192411 | JGI IMG/M metagenome (GOLD analysis project Ga0247842, IMG submission 192411) | Freshwater microbial communities from meromictic Lake La Cruz, Castile-La Mancha, Spain - LaCruzMarch2015_19m | ecosystem: Environmental > Aquatic > Freshwater > Lake | place: Spain...
TGTGGACGACCGTTTCATTTCGATGAAACCTAAGAAGCATCTTGTCTGTGAAACGTTAAAAAAGACGGGTTAAAAGACCCAGAAACCACTACATCTTTAGTGTAGTGGTAGTTCATTAATACATTCATTATTTAATAACAAATCATTTGTAAATTTTCTAGATTGACTCAATTTCAAATTTAATGGATTATTCATTTTTCCGTTGATCATTTTCATTATTTTTTGAGTTTCTATTTTCAATTCTTTGGAACAGTCATTGATATGATTCCAAGTTTTTATTATATTTCCATTATTATCAAACATTTGGATTATTGAATAAGTTTTATTTAATATTGTAAAATCAAACTTATCTTTTTTTCTTTTTAAAAATATATGTGAATTTTTATATATGAAATTATAAAAATTTGTAAAAAATTTTTCATTAGTAAAACTTATATAGAAATAATTTTTTTCGACATTGTTAATATCAAATTCTTTTTCGATACCTATTATTTTTTTATTTAAATAATTTTTTAGAGAAAATAAAAAATTATAAGATCCACTTACAAAACTAATACAAAGATTAGATATACTACCATCACCATCAAAATAACCTCTTATAAAATGCCTAAGTAATTCATCATTCAAAAAATTTGGAAATTCTATAATCATTGATTTTTTATTTATACAACCCAATTTAAATAAATCTTTAACTAATTTTGTATTATAAATATTTAAAATACAAACCAATGATGTGTGTATTTTTCCATCAACTATAACTTCACTTTTAATATCATTAAGAATTGGATAATTAGAATTTAAACATTTATTGAATAATTCTAAATGTTTCACTTCTGTATTTTTTAATTTTATAACTAATTGACCACTTCTTTCTTTATGTAATCTAACATAACCATCAGCATATAAAAACCCCAACCAATATGATTTATCTTCAGTATCAATTTTTTCAAAATAATTTTCATCAATACTATATTTTTTATTTGCAATTATATGTTCTCTGCCATTTCTTTGCATTATATGTTGTAAACATGATTGACTGATATTATATTTTGATCGTATTATTTCATTTTTATAACCTTTTCTTTTTAACTCAATTACATCTTTTTCTTGTTCTATTGTCAATTTGGGTTTCATAATTAAAACTTTATCTTATTTTTTTTATATATTAAAACTAAACTAAAATATAAATAATATGTTTTCATATTACGGAACTAAGAAGAAATTAGCAAAATATTATCCGAAACCTTTACATGACATTATAATTGAACCATTCGCTGGTGCAGCAGCATACTCCATGATGTATCACGATCATAATGTTATTCTATGTGAAAAAGATGAAAAAATTTATAAACTCTGGAAATATTTACAATCAGCAACTGAAGATGATATAATGAAACTTCCTATTTTGGAAAAAGGTGTTTCTTTAAATCTACCAGAATATAAAGACAATTATCGTATTGAAGAAATTTATTTGATGGGATTTTATTTGAATCCCGGTTCTTCACAACCAAAGAAAAGTCCCGGAACTTTTTGTTCTTGGAACGAAAACACAAAAAAGAAAATTGTTGAAGATTTACCAAAAATAAAACATTGGACAATTTTACATGGTGATTATCAACAATTAGATAATATGGAAGCAACTTGGTACGTTGATTCACCATATCAGTCATCCGGTGGACAGTATTATCATCATGGTAATAAAGGTTTCGATTATCAAACTTTGGCAAAATGGACTTTAGGACGTAAAGGACAAGTTATTGTTTGTGAAAATCTTGGTTCTGATTGGTTGGATTTTCAACCATTGATTAATTTGAAAGGTCAAAAACATAACAGGATGGAGGCTATTTATTATATTGAAAACAATATACCACAAATAGAAATACCTATGATAACGAAACAAATTCAAGTGGAAGAAAGAAAATTGAATATAGATCCAAATCTTCAAATAACCAAAAAGGATTTAACAGTTTTGACATCGGTAAAAGAAGAAGATTGGTTTGATATATTAACTAAAGAATTATGAAAATAAAAGATGAAAACGGAATATTAAAAACTGTTAAAAATTTTTTTCTTCATAGGGATTTTTTTAGGACACCTAAATTCTCCCAAAAAATTCGATTCCATAAAAAAAGGTTCCGAAGAACCTTGAATAATATTACTTTTTAGCTTTTTTAGCTTGTGCTTTTAAAATTGCGTCTTTTAAATGTTGTGGTAGTTTCTTTTCCTGATTTTTAGTTAAACCAGTTTGTTGTGGTTTTTCTTCCACCACTTCCGGTTTTTCAACTTTTTTATCTTCCGGTTTTTCAACAACTTTTTCGACAGGTTTAACAACTTTTTCGACAGGTTTTTCAACAACCTTTTCAGCTTTTTCTTCGTTTAATAAAAATTCACTAAAATTGAATATATTTTTCATAATTATAGAATTCGTTTTGATTATATATTAATATTTTTAATTGTTTTTTATAATATTTTCGATATCATCTTTATCTAATTGTGGCATATCTTGTCTATGTGTAATTCCACCTTCTGGATTTGGCAACTTATAAATATTTTTTACAAAGTAATTCATTGGATGAACATCTTTATGTAATTTTTTATTGAGTTTATCTAAAAATTCTCTAATCATATTTTCTTTCTTTTCACCAGAACCCCATAAACCAACAGATGCAACTTTATGGATAATTTCTGCTAAATTTTCAGTTAATTCTTCTTTTTTTAATTTGATTAATTCATATACATTGAATTTATCATTTCCAGATTGACTTTGATTTTCAGAACCTGTCGCTTCTAATATAGCATTTATTATAGGTAATGCTTTTTCAAAAGGTAGGTTTATACGAATACATTTCAATTTACATTTCGGATTAAGTATAAAAGCGGAACACCATCTATGATGACCGTCTATAATAAAATTATCCGAACTAATTAAAATATCAGTATCTTTAACCTTCCCTTTTAAAGCTTTCTTTGTAAATTTAGATTTACTTAATATCCTTGAGAAAACTTGATCGAGATAAATGGATGATTGACTAGGTTTTAATTTTTTAATTTTAATTTTAACCACATCACCTTTTATTTCATCTTCGATGTCTTTTAAGAATTTTTCTTTATTATCATCCGATTTAAGAAAAGAATTTATCTTTTGACTCATATTGTCAAGATTCATGTGTCCCTTCTTATCCATGACACCCATCTTTTTCAATATGTCATTGTGACCTCTTTTGTTTTCATCTTTGTTTTCTTTAATTAAACAATAATCTGTATATCTTATCATAAAGCCTATATATTTAATTATAAAAACCAAAAAAATGGAAAAAATTGACTTTTTTTCTTAATATATAGAAATGTTAAAAAATGTTAAAATATTTTTAAACTTTCAAAAAATATATTTATACAACTAGATATATTTAAAAAACAAAACAAACAAACAATTATGAAAAATGTATTATTAGGTTTAGTAATTTTAGCTTTTGCAGTGGTTTCTTGTGGACCTTCAGCTAAAGAATTAGAAGAAAAACGTATCGCTGACTCAATCGTTATGGCTGATTCAATTGCTATGGTTCAATCAGCTCAACAAAAAGTAGCTGATTCTATCGCATTAGCTGATTCTGTTAAGAAAGCTGATTCAATCGCAAAATTACCAGTGAAGAAAGGTAAGAAGTAATATAAATCTTCTTAAACAAAAGGGAGGTATCAAGTATATAATATTTGATACCTTTTTTTATTAATTTTATATAAGTATATTTATGAAGAATGTTACAATGATTAAGTGGAATAAGAATGACGAAGATCTTCTGAAACACTTGGAACAATACAAAGAAGAAACATATTCTACATATTGTGGAATAATAAGATTAGCTTTAAAAGAATTTTTTGAACGTAAATACGGTGTAAAAAGAAGTAAATGATAGATGAATTATACATATCGAAATCATTTTGTTGTGTAGGTAAAAATACAAACACTTGTCTTGGTTGTTCTTTTTGTAGGGTTTCACAAAATAATACCGAATTTGAATATTCTTGTTTACCATCCAAAATAAATAAAAATTTTACCAATTTACCCATTTCAATAAATTTGTTTTATGGTGATCCTTTGATTCAAAAAGAAACAACATTAAAATATTTATTAGAATTAGAAAAGGAAAAACATAAAGGTCCGGTTGTTATAATAACAAAAGGTGATTTGGAAAAATTTGATTTACCAAATGATTTAGAATTGGATTTACATTTAGCTTTTTCTACTTTTGGAATAATACACGAATATGACAGATTTTCAGATAATAGATTATTAACAAATTTAGCCACTTTCGAAAACCGTAAATACAAATATCGTAAATCAATAGAATTCAGACCAATTTGTTATGGTATTAATGATTCAAAGGATACCATCGAAGAAGTTTTTAAGACGGCACAATTTTTTAATTGTTCAATAGGTTATTCCGGGTTACAGGGAATTCCAGAAGTGGTGAAATATTGGAAAGAAAACAAAATAGATTTGAAACCTTATCCCGGATTTAAATTCGGACATAAGAAATCAATTTCTAATGAAGTTCAAAAGATTTTTGAAGATTTATCGAATGAATATAGAGTTCCCATATTTAGAAAAACATCTTGTTTAATATCTTACACACATGGTTTAGAAAGAGATTATAACGCACATTATTACAGACCAATAGAAATGAATTGTGAAAAATGTGTGATGAAAATGAAATGTTTCGGTTTCAAATATTATCCACAAATGGACATTAAACATTTCATTCCATTTGATTTTCAAATTGAATACAAAAAGAATCATGAATGTATTTTGAAGAAGAAAGGTATTTGTGAATTCCCAACAGATGATTGTTCAAAAATAACAGGTAATGTTATAAAGATTGAAGATAAATTAACAACAGCTGATGTAAGAGTTATTAAATGGTTAACCGGATTTACAGTTGATGCTGATTTTTATGAAAGTTCATTATTAAACGATAAATGGAGAAATGGATAATTTTAATTTAACACCAGACGGTAAGAGATATTGTAAAACTTTGATTTATAATTGTTTAGATGAAAATTCTGAATGTATTAATTGTAAATGTGTAAAATTTGAAAATGGTGAATTTTCGAAGAATTATGATTATTTTGATGATTATAATATTTGTGATTGGTGTGGTGGGTTTAAATTTATGGTGGTTCCAAAATGGGCAGATAAACGTTTAACAGAAGATGAACTTCATCATTGTAGTATGTGTGATGGGACTGGTTTAATGACACATGTTTTAAGACATGATATAAAATTTATAGAAATGATGTCACAAGATAATTTTAAAATGTATAAAGAATTAAGAGATTGGATTATCGAAACATCTAAATGTTCTACATGTCATGGTGAACAATTTCGTACATTTGGTGGAATTCCCTGTAAAGAATGTAGATTAATAGGAACAGCACCTTGGGGTGGATGATATGGGAAATATAATAGTTTGTAAAGAATATTTAAAAATTGATAGTGTGGTTCCACCAATTGAATTTATAAAAGGTGAATCATACGAATATTTTTTTCATAATTCGGATTTATTAATAAACGTGAAATGGGGTACAGGTGGATGTAATATGTGTCTTGGTGAAAAATTTGATAAATATTTCTTCACAGAAGAAGAAGGTGTAAACATAGATAGATTTAGAAAATTGAGTGGTATTTTAAAAGAATTAGAAGATGGAATCGAAATTGTTACTAGGTGATTGTTTAGAACTGATGAAACATATTCCATCTGGGATTGTGGATTTAATCGTAACCGATCCACCATATGAGATAGAAAATATGAAACCATATTTTACAGAAATGCTTAGATGTTTAAGTAAAGATGGTTCAATATATGTTTTTGGAAATAAAAATATGATTGCTGAACATTGGTTTTCTCAAATGAAAATTGACAATAAAGAATTGTTAGTTTGGCATTATAAAAATTCACCAAAACCGAAAGGTAGATGGAGAATGAGTATGCAACCAATTATTTATGGATATAGAGGTAATTCTATTTTTAATGAAGATTCTGTAAGAGTCGAATATAAAGAAAGTACAAAAAAATTAAATGGTAGAATAAGACCATCTAGTGGAAGGATGAATAAATGTTCAGCTTATGATACATCAAAAGGAGCTTTACCTAGAGATGTAATCGAAAGACCAGCTTTACTTGGTCATCTATCAAAGGAAAGAACAGGACATCGTGATCAAAAACCAATTTCAATAATTACCGATTTGGTTTTAGCATCAAGTAATGAAGGACAATTGGTTTTAGATTGTTTTGGTGGTAGTGGAACAACCGCTGAAGTCTGTTTAAGAACAAATAGACAATTTATTATAATGGAATCCGAAATTAAAGATTTTGAGAAAATTAAAATAAGATTAGAAAATTATGGAAACGAAACAGGTAATAGTAATTAGGAAAGATCTTAATATGAGAAAGGGTAAGATGTGTGCCCAAGTTGCACACGCTTCAATGAAAGTATTTTTGGATTTGTGTGAAAAAGGTTGGTCATATGATGAACATGCTGGTGAAATTAAAAAATTTACTTTTTATTATGAATATGATAAACCTTGGGATTTATGGTTAAATGGTAGATTTACCAAAGTTGTTGTAAGTTGTGATAGTGAAGAAGAATTGGTTCAATTATATGAAAAAGCTAAAGAAAACAAGTTACCTTGTTCATTGATTGTTGATGCTGGTTTAACTGAATTTAATGGTGTACCAACGAAAACCTGTATTGCTATTGGACCATCTTATTCCGAAGATATTGATAAAATAACCGGTCATTTAAAATTATTATAAGTTATGGAAAAATTTACGATTATTAACGATAAGGAATTCAACAATGAAAGAATTCTTCATAAATGGAATCATGTTCTGAATGCATTAAATGTAGAAGATGAAGAACTTAGATTGTTTATTTCACTTTATGCTGAATATTTTCAAATGGAACATACTAAAAACGAAACACCAAGTGCTTTATATAATTCAACTTGGGCACCATATCCTGTTTCACCACCAAAGTTTTTTGTTTTAAATGAAAAATTTGATCTTAGTCGTGAACTATTACCAACAAATATAAAAATTCTATCAAAATTAAATTTGAAAGGTAAACATTACGAAATTAAAAGTGGTTTACCTGAAAGAATTATAACTATACCAATATCAAATGAAACATATTCAGATATAAAAAACGCTGATATAAATGATGTTTTATGGATGTTGGAAAATATTTTAGAAAATAAATTAGTTAATGATGTAAATCTAGAATTAGAAACAAACAATGAATTTTATATTGATTCTTTAATTGATTCTATTATGATTAAAGATGTTTCTTTTAAATCAGAAGAAAGTACAGATAATACATCTGTATGGGAAATCAAATATGAAATTGTTTTAACAACTAAATATGAATCCAAGAGATCGTTATAAACAAGAAGATACAGATTTAACAAGGTTTGTGGATTATTTGGTATCAAATATACCAAATGAAAAAAGAACAGATAAGAATTTCTTAATAAGTGAAATAACAAAATTTTTACAAAAAAAGTTAGATCCACAAAGAAGATTTATAATATCCGCTTATGATCATAATAATCAACTTTTTGTAAAGGAATTTAATGATACAAATAATTTAGATTCATCTACCTTTTTGGGTTATAACTTTGATAAAATTAAAATGCAGATAAGATTAGATGACCAAACCGATATTCAAAACTTAATGAAATTTTTTGAGTATATAAGACCTTGTATGCAACAAATGGATGATGAAGAAAAAATAAACAGAAACAGATCCATGATATTGAAAGATATAATAAATGATGATAATATTCAATTTTAAAAATAAATAAGAAAATATGTTAGAAATAAATAAAAATCATTGTGGTGATACCGTAGAAATGATGAAGAAAATTGATGATAAATCAATTCAATTAGTAGTCACATCACCACCCTACAACAAAACTAAAAGGACTGATGGATTAAATAATATTTATGATAAAGCTGTTCACGATGATAATATGACAGATGAAGATTATATTCAATGGATGGTAAATGTATTTAAAGAATATGATAGAATATTAAAGGATACTGGTGTTGTTGCTTTTAATATGTCATATTCAACATATTCACCGTCACTTCCATATTTTGTTATTAATGAAATATTTAAGAATACAAACTTTATTATCGCTGATACAGTTTCTTGGGAAAAGAGTAGTTGTATTCCGACACCCGGACATCCACAAGCATTGACAAGAAGGTGTGAACTCGTTTATATATTTGTTAAGAAACAACATTTAGAAGATTACGAAGTCAATAAGGAAGTTCAAACACTTGCTCAAAATACAGGACAAAAGTTTTACAGGACATATTTCAACATATTAAGGGCAAAGAATAATGATGGAAAAATTGAGGGTCATGGTGCAACTTTTTCAAGTGATTTCGCCAAATTCTTTATAGACTTATATTCATTTCCGGATACGATAGTATTAGATAATTTTATGGGTACTGGAACAACTGGTGTTGCTGCTTTGGAATTGGGTAGATATTGGATTGGTATTGACAATTCACAAGCGTATATTGATATTGCTGATGAAAGAATTTCGAAAGTTGAATTTGTTGGTCACAGATTGATAAGAGAAGATGAAGAAAAGGTAAAGAAACCAAGAAAATCAAAGAAAACAGAAGAAATAAAGGAAGTTGAAATATATACTGATAAAATTGTAGGGACAGTTGTATTAACCGATGAACAAAAAGAAATAGTAAATGTGACACCACCTAAAAACGTTGAAAAATTTGATATTGTTGGTAATCCACCGAAAGAAGTTGAAAAAATGGAATTTATGCCAATATCCAGTTTCGATACACCGAAAGAAGAAATTAAAATAGAAATGGAATTACCATCAGGACAAAATGTAACAATTAAAGAACCATCTCAAGAAGAATTGGATGATTTTTTAAATGTTAATACAAATGATGAACTTCCTATTAAACTAGAAATTCCGGGTGTTAAAGAAAAAGTTATTGAAAAAATAGTAGAAACAAAAAAACCAACCGTTTCTAATGATGACGATTGGTTTGATCAGTTAGCTGGAGTGTAATATGGCACATGATACAATGAAAAACTTTATAAATGGAATTAAATTAAGATTTCCATTTTACTTTAAAAATGTAAGAGTATTAGATTTTGGTAGTCTTGATATAAACGGCAATAATAAAGAATTTTTTGAAAATATTGATTATGTTGGTGTTGATATTGGTGAAGGAAAAAATGTAGATGTCGTTTCATTAGCACACGAATACAAATCTGATACAAAATTTGATGTTGTAATCACAACAGAACTTCTAGAACATGATATATTTTGGAAACAAACATTTTTGAATGGTTTTAATTTATTGAATCCGAATGGATTATATATTTTTACTTGTGCTGGATATGGTAGGGAAGAACATGGAACAAAATTAAACGGTGATACAGAATCACCATTTACATCTAAAATATCAGTATGGGAAAATTATTATGAAAATAAAACAACAAGAGATTTCATAAATTTATTGGATTTTGAAAAAGAATTTCAAAATTATCTATTTGAATATAATGGAAATTATGATAATTTTTGTGGTGTATCCGATCTTTATTTTTTCGGGATCAAGAGATCTTCAATTTTCCAGATTGCATTATCCAAAAATAGATTTTATATAAAAGTTAAAAATGATGTAAATATTGAAAATAAAGAATTTTTTGTTATAATGAAAAAAAATAACGTAATAGAATATTCATCAATTATACAAAAAGATTTACCATATTGGCTCGAATTGTTTAATGAAATAAAAGTAAACGATCAAATCATTATAGAAATTTATGATGGAAATATTTTATTAGAAAAAAGAATTTTTTAAATACCCCAGTTATGTTGTAAATCATCTTGGTATTGTTGATAATAATCTTCTTCACTTAATGGTGAATCTTCACTATCTTCACCAAATTCTTTTTCGAATTCATCTAAATAGTCTTGGTAATAAGGAGTATCAATAAACAATTCCTTCCAAAACTGTTCAAATTTTTCAGTTGCTTTCAAAGTGATATTTGCTTTGAAACCAGCTTTAGATAATAATCCATAAACATCTTTACCTTCAATTGAATCATTAATTGAATAGTCACCTCTGATGTTATCAATATCTATATTAATTACAGTATCTTTATCTACATGTGGTGTTAACCAACCAGCACCGTACATATATTCTAAATCACCACTACCATTAACATTCAACTCTATTGATTCATCTGTTTTTTCAACAATTTCTTTAAGTGTTGTTTCTTTATCATATTCTGAAAATAAAACTCCTTTTCCAACATAATATTCAATTTGACCAACGGTTATAGAACCAACTTGATCAGAAGTTAATGTATATGTAATATCAGCTTCAAATAAACCTTCCATTGAAATATCACTCATACCATCTTGATATCCAATAATATCTAATTTATCACCCAACTCTACACTTTTAGTAACAAGTTTTAAACCTTCTTTGGAATATTCAAATTTTATATCATAACTAGAATCATAAAATTTAAATTCCTTTCCAGCTCCACCACCTTCATTAAGTTTGTTTTTATAGAACCCGTCAAAGAAAACAACTACATCTTTAGTGTAGTTTGATGAATTTGACACCTACCTTTTAACCATTTTAAAAATGGAAAAAAGTGATATATTTTTAATTATATATAGTTATAGGAAATAAAAGTTTAAACTATAACTAAAAATGAAAATAATTAAATACACATATAAGTTTAGGTTAGAACCAACACAGGAACAAAAAACATTACTGAATAAACATTTTGGTTCTGTTAGATGGACTTATAATTATTTTTTAAATCAAAGAAAAACTGAATACCTTAATAATAAAAAATCATTAAATTACTACGACCAAGCAAAAGAACTAACACAGATAAAAAAGCAAGAGGATAAAAAGTGGTTGAAGGAAATAAACTCACAGACACTACAATACTCATTGAATTGCTTGGATATAGCATACCAAGGATTTTTTAATAAAAGAACTCAATTTCCTAAATTTAAATCAAGGAAATCAAAAAACTCATTTACTATACCTCAAAATGTTAGATATGATGATAATAAACTCATAGTTCCTTTCTTTCTTGAAGGTATAGAAATGATAATGGAAAGGAAAATTAAAGGAACAATCAAAAGAGCAAACATATCAAAAACTCCTACTGGAAAATACTTTGTATCAATACTAACTGAAATGGAATACACTCCAGTTAGTAAAACAGGATTATCAGTAGGAATAGATTTAGGATTAAAAGATTTTTTAGTGTTGTCTAATGGAACGAAAATCAAGAACCATAGATTTTTAAAACACTACCAACATCAATTAAAATTAAATCAACAATCTCTATCCAGAAAGACCAAGCAATCAAAGCGTTATGAGCAACAAAGGATAAAAGTTGCTAGGATTTACGAAAAGATTACTAATTCAAGACAGGATTTAATACAAAAAACAACAACCAATTTAATCAAGAACTTTGATATAATATATCTGGAAGACCTTAATATAAAAGGAATGTCTCACAGATGTAAAGCAAAGCAGGATGAAAATGGAAAATACTTACCTAACGGACAATCAGCAAAATCAGGATTAAATAAATCGATCCTTGATGCTAGTTGGGGAACTTTCATAGATGTTTTAGAATATAAGGCATTATGGAATGATAAACAAGTAATCCATATAGATAGGTTTTTTCCCTCATCTAAAACTTGTAATAAATGTGGCTGGATCAATAATTCTTTAACATTAAAAGACAGAACTTGGATTTGTCCTAAATGTGGTGAAAAACACGATAGAGATTTTAACGCAGCAACTAATATCCTCAACGAAGGATATAGATTAGATAATATATCAGTTGGAACGACTGATTACGAGCGTGGAGCAAAAATAAGACCAACTTCGGTTGGCGCAAGCAATGAAACGCTTAAAGAGAAGGAATTAATTTCCTGAAACTACTACATCTTTAGTGTAGTAGTAGTTCATTACTATATTCTTTAAATTCTAAAATAAATTTCATCTTCTTCATAATTGTTAGTTTTATTTTTGATTATATATTAAATTATTTTTATAAAAAATATATATAGAATATATGATAACAAAATTCAAATTGTTTGAGGGTTCTGTAAAATCAGCTGAAAGAATTGATATATTTAGAGATAACAAATATATTTTAGTTGCACCTTTAACAGCGAGAGCGTCAATGAAATATGGTGCATTTACTCATTGGTGTACTAGTGTTTCAGATGGTTCATATATGGAAATTTGGGATAGTGATAACATTCCAAATACCGAATATAGTGATACTGCATTACTTATATTAATTAAAAAAGAAGAACTAACACAAAGAAATTTAAAAAATTCAGAATTATATTACTACCTGAATAAGAAAAAAGAAGATGGTGAAACATTAACGAAAAAAGAAGAAGAAAAATTAGATAAATTAACAGAAGATGATGATTTTGTGAATTTATCTAAATTATGTATCATCTTCACCATATACGATGATATGAAAGTCGAAGCATGGTCAGCTAATAATGTTAATTTACAAATTAGTAATTTATATGATTTGATAAGTTACGGATTCGATAGTTATGTCATAAATAAAATTGAAAATCATATAGAAAAAGTACAAAGTAGAAAATTGGTATTATCCGAATAATTATTCTGGAATATTTATTTCAACTTCTCTTAATGTTTTGTATTTGTTTACTGGAACCACCCCTATTTCTTCACATACTAATCCACCAGCAATGTTTGATATAAATGAAGTATATTCTATATCACAACCTTCAATATCCATTAAAGTTGCAAGGGCAATAACTGCATCACCCGCACCACTTACATCAACGATGTTTCTTGGTTTCGTTTTTAAATGTAAAGAATTTCCACTTTTTTCAGATACAAACATACCACGATCAGCCATAGTGACAATTATCTTTTCTATATTTTTTTCTTGATGTAATTTCTTACAATTAGTTTTCAATACTTCAATAATATCATCTGTTCCCCAATCTAATTTCATACCGTTTTTAAATTCACTCAAATTTGGTTTGAATAATTTGACATCGTGATAAAAATTGAAATTTTTATATTTTGGATCCACATAAATAGGAATATTGAAATTTTTCGATAATTCGACAATTCTATCTATTAGAACTCTATTAATGATACCCTTGTCATAATCTTCAAATATTATACCATCAATTTTTGTATTGTTTAATAGATATTCTATTTTCTTTATTAAATCCAAATAAGATGTGGAGTCCAAAAATTCTTTTGTTTCCTCATCAATTCTTAACATTTGTGCATGATTTCCAATTATTCTCATTTTATTGGTAGTTTTTCTCTTATTGGATTTTATTATACCATCCGTCATCATAAGATTATTATTCAATAAATTCATAAATATTTTACCAGTATCATCATCACCAATAACACTACATATAATTGGATTTGCACCCAATTCTTTAACACTAATAGCAACATTGGACGCACCACCCAATTTATATTCTTTTCTTTCTACATCACAAATAGGAACTGGTGCTTCTGGTGATATACGTTCAACTTTTCCAATCATGTATGTATCTACCATCACATCACCGATAATAAGAATATTTTTTCCTTTGAATTTTTCAAAAATTTCTGTATAATTAAAATCTGTATAGTCCATATATTTTTATTATTTTTTATCTGATTTTTATGATCACAAATAGTTTAAGTTTAAAAAATAATATATATGGTATGAAATATTTGAAATTATTTGAAGCATATAATAAACAAGTTGGTAATGTCTATAAAGAAGATGGATGGATGATTATGGAACTTGGAAATCCAGAAGAATTAAATATAATGTTGGATAGATTTTATCTTGATAAACAATGGATTGGTTCAGATGGTGATTGGGAAATTTATTATTTAGATTCGGTAAATAAAGATTTCAATGGTGAAGATTCTTGGCATAATAAAATGGCTATTTATATTGATTCTAAACATTATGTAATTAAAACCAAAGAAATTTTAAGTGAGCCTGTTTATACTCCACGTGATCCTAAATTAACACAAGAACAAGAATTAAAAATAAGACATTGGATTGGAACTGAAAAACATCCAAGGTCTGGTATAACAATGGGAAAATATTTAGGTATAGATGATAATGGTGATGCGTTGATAATAAGTCCAAATACAGGTGCAATTTTAAAAATAACAAAAGAAGGTGAAGTTATAATATGAATATTTGAAATTATTCGAAAATGTAACTAATTATAAAGTTGAAGTTTTAACTGGTGATGAATTGAGTAAACTGTATTTCAAATTATACCCAAAACAAGTGAATTTGAAAGACAAAATTCACTATTTCAATTGGAATGATGTTAATTCTTGGAGTGGTAGTCAAAAACATAGAGATTGTTCAAGATTTATAACCGCTTATAATAATAAAGATATTTTGGGAGTTTGTTTCTTTTCTTGGTGGGAATCCGGTGATCATTATTCTGTATCATATTTATCAACCAATAAAGATTATTTTAAAATGGGTATTTCCAAAAGAATATTGGATGTTTTATTTAAATATTTTTCCGAAACATATCCAGATGATATAATGTATTGGTCCGGTTATTCTATTGATGGTTGGAAATATCTTCATCCAACAATCGTTGAAATGTCGAAAAAATATAATGTAAAAGTTAGAGAAAAACATATAGAATACTTCAAAGGATGGGATGATGAAACACGTGAAATAGTTGATAAGAGTGAAGAAGAAATAAAAAAACTATACCCAGACTGGTATGATATGTACCGATAATAATAATTAATATATAATAAAAAATGTTAACCACAAAAAAATGATAGTTATTCTATTATTGGTTTACCAGAATCATGGGAAAAAGATTATCCTGAAGTAAAAAGAAGAAGATGATGAAAAAATTTGAAGAAGTTTTATTTGAACCACATAAAGTGTTACGATTCTCTGAACTTGGTAAAAGAGAAATCCGTGATAAGTTTGGTGATTTGATCAAACAGATTCAAGAAATTGTTTTACATTTATTTGATAAGATAGAAGATAAATCAGTAATTTGTAAAATAGTATCTGTATATAACGAAGAAAATGATGAATGGGTTGATGGTATACATTTTCTAGATGGTGAATTTTCTAAATTGGATATTAAACAATTATCAGAACTTATGAAACAAAAGAAAAAGAGAAGTTCTTTACCTTGTCTTATAAAGTTTCTCGATGATAAACAAAAACCAATTAAACAACCAGTCGTTAATGGTTATATCAAATTTATTCAAAAAGATAAAGAACCATCTATGCCTTGGGAAAATAAAACAGAAGGTGTTACATATAAAAATGATGAATTCTTATTCGATTTCAAAACAGATAGTGGTGACGATATAATCCACCTATCTTACAAATCAGATTTATTAAAAAAAGGAAAATTTCATGGTAACAAAATAATTTATGGTTGTCAAATTATCAAAAAGAATAATAAAGACGAATTTACATTCCTTAGATCCTTAAAAGATATAAATAATGCAGAATCTAAAATATCACCAGAAGACTATCAATTATTGTTGAACAAAATCATAAATAAATTTAATTATGAACATCCAGTTGGTGAATATGATATAATAATTAGTCCCGCTTCCAAAAGTAAATTATTACTTGATATTGTCAAAAAATTGAAGGCTAAAGATATAAATGTTTTATTATCAAATGATTCTATTATCAAAAACACTTTGGAAGGTATCAAAATAGATTATGAAAAATATAAATCTACAACACCTACTAAATGGAACATCAAAGAAGAATTAGATAAACAATTTAAAAGAGCAACCAAAGATGGTGATTTCAAAATGAAAAAAATATCACCAAGATTCAGAAAATTCTTTTCTAACTTCTTGGTATTCAAAAATGAAAATCAAAGAAGAATTTATAACACTATTAGAAATGGTAGAGTATTGATTGTGGAAGATTATATAACTTCGGGTAGTACTTTAAAAGAAATGTTAAGACTAATCGAAGAATTGTGTCCACAGGATCTGGAAATATTCGTTTTTATAAAAAATATTGTCTAAATTAAATAATTGTTAACCCAACATTAAATAATCGTTAAATCTTTGTAGATCAGTCATCTTTTCCATTTTTTGATTATATATAATGATATGTTAAGTATAATCATACCGACAAAAAACGAGGAGTCTAATATCATAAACTTATTGAATTGTCTAAAAAAACAGACATTTAATAAGTTTGAAATTATTGTTGCTGACGCTGAATCAACAGATAAAACGGTATTTAATATTCTTTCACATGACCTCAGTTATAAAACAACCATAGTAAAGGGTGGTTTACCGGCTATTGGTAGAAATAGAGGAGCTGAAAAAAGTGATTCGGAATTTTTATTATTTATTGACGCGGATGCTACAATCGAAGATGAAGAATTAATTCAAAAGTCAATCAATTTAATGGTTAATAAAGAATACGACTTGGTTACAACCAATTTATCTTGTAGAAATAATTCAATCGTAAAATTTATTTATCTATTAAATAACACATTTCAGTTTATATCAAAATTGGATAAACCTTATTCCACTGGTATATTTTTTATGATTAGAAAGAGTAAATTTTTAGAATTAGGTGGATTTAATGAACAAGACCAATACGCTGAAGATTATAATCTTAGTAGAAAAGTAAATAAAAAAAGGTTTGGTATAGTGAATTCTTTCGTATATTCTGATGATAGAAGATTTAAAAAAATGGGATATACTGGTGTGATAAAACTTTTCTTAAAAACATTGAAAAATAAAAACAATGAAAATTATTATAAACAAAAAATAAATTATTTTTAATATGAAAAAACTAACATTATTAATTACATTTATGATTATCGTATTCTTCGGAATATGTGAAAATCCTATTGTTACAAAACCGATTAAACAACAAGTAAAAATTACTATTTTAGATGAAAATGGTGAAAAATTAGTTGGAGTTAAAGATGAAATAACCAAAACTTATTCGAATTTAAAAGGTGATTTACAAATAGAAAAAGGAAATTCTATTGATTTACAATTTATATCTTATAATAGTTTATCAATACATGAAGTATGTAAAGATACTACTATAATATTAAAAGAAGTAAAAGAAATAGAATAATATCAAAAATTATATTTTTGACAAAAATAAAAATTAACTTTAAGAAATTTTATTTATAAAAATTAAATTGAATACTTCTATTCTAGGAGTATTCAATTTTTTTTAAAATTAATAATTAAAATGATAAAAATAAAATCATTGTTTATAAGTGATTTACATTTGGGAAATGTAAATTCTCAAGCATCAAAAGTTTTAAATGTATTCAAAGAATATGAATTCGAAAATTTATTTATAGTTGGTGATTTTATAGATATGACTAGTATGAAAAGAAAATTCTATTGGCATAAAGATCATTTTACGGTTATTCAAAAAATATTAAGATTATCTAGAAAAGGTGTAAATGTTATTTATATCATTGGAAATCATGATTCCTATGTGAGACATTTAATAGAAAACGATAGAATTAATCTTGGTGATATAACAATTTGTAATGAATATATTTATAAATCCATAAAAGGTGAAAAAATTTATATTACACATGGTGATCAATTTGATGGATTTATTTTAACACATCCATTTCTATACTGGATGGGTGATAAAGCTTATGAAATATCAATAAAAATTAATAAAATTTATAATATTTTTAGAAAAATCTTTGGTTATAATTATTGGAGTCTATCACAATATTTAAAAACGAAAGTGAAAAATGTTATTCAATTTGTGTCAGAATATGAAAAATGGGCTAATATTAAAATAAAAGAGAAAAATTGTGATTCAATTTTAATGGGTCATACACATTGTGCAAAAATTATAGATGGAAAATATTATAATACTGGTGACTTTGTTGAAAGTTTTACTTATATTATAGAACAACCTAATGGTGATATGTTATTAAAAAAGTGTAATTAAACTTTCTACTTTCTTTACTATATAAATTATTATGAAAGATATTATAAGAAAAATAGCTCTGTTCGATATGGATGGAACATTAGCTGATTACGATGGTCAACTATTAAAAGATCTCCAAAAAATTGCATCACCAATTGAACCATCCATTGATGGATTCGATATTCATAAAGGTGGTGGTTATTTAGAAGCCCGTAGACATATGATAACATCACAAGTCGGTTGGTGGTTAAAACTCAAAAAATTTCAACTTGGTTTCGATATTATAGAATTGTGTAAAAGTATTGGATATGAAATAGTTGTACTCACAAAAGGTCCATCAACAAAATATAACGCGTGGTCTGAAAAAGTGGAATGGTGTAACAAATATTTAAAGGAATATATCAAAGGTGTTACTATTACGAATGATAAGGGATTGGTATATGGTAAAGTTTTAGTTGATGATTTTCCAGATTATATTATATCTTGGTTGAATCATAGACCAAGAGGATTGGTGATTATGCCAGCTCATCCGTTCAATGAGTCTTTTAAACATCCAAATGTTGTAAGATATGATGGTACAAATATAGAAGAAGTAAAAGAAAGACTTTTAAAACAATTCAATTAATTTTTTTATTTCATATAGCTTTCGTATCTTTGTATTCTAATTCTGAAAGATATGGAAAATACAAATTATGAAACTTTAGGACAAGCATTAAGTCGTAGTAATGGTAACGCTGTCTTTAAAAACGACAAAGGAGAATATTGTAGAGTGAGTCGTTATTATATTAAAAATACTGAACATTTTCAAGTGATTTTTTCAAAAAGTGTTTATGATACTGCAACCAGATTCGCTATTAATTCTACATCAGAAAAAAGGATATTAAAACTTTTGAATACTGAAAAATTTGTAAGGTGTGATATTAATGGTATTACGCCGAATACAATGAAAAACCTTGGGATTCTAGTACAGAGGTAGTTGGAAGGTTGTGTGCTCATTGTCACGAAACTAAAGGAAAAGAATATGAAAAGAAATTTGGTTACGCAACTTATATGGGTGGACGTGGTTGTGGATGATAAAACTTTAAAACTTTATCAATTTTTTAAAATGAATCTCAAAAGAATTCTACGACATCTTTAGTGTCGTAGATGAATTTTGATGAAAAAGATGAAAAAGGACTTTAATTATTTAATATATAGATTTATCTGATAATTCAAAATAAAATGT
>Ga0247842_10003930_pt1 | contig 19270 bp, 14 predicted proteins | sample LaCruzMarch2015__3_FD_192411 | JGI IMG/M metagenome (GOLD analysis project Ga0247842, IMG submission 192411) | Freshwater microbial communities from meromictic Lake La Cruz, Castile-La Mancha, Spain - LaCruzMarch2015_19m | ecosystem: Environmental > Aquatic > Freshwater > Lake | place: Spain...
TACTATTTATTGACGCAAGAAATATATTCACTCAGATTGATAGAGCACATAGAGAATTTACACCTGCTCAAATTAAAGAAATTACAGATATTGTAAAAAGTTATAGAAAAGAAAAAGGAGCAAAACCCTATCAAGATGTTAAAGGATTATGTAAAGTAGCAACATTAAAAGAAATTGAAGAACAAGGCTGGAGCTTAAATCCCGGAAGATATATAGGTGTACAAGAAAAAGTAAAAGATGATTTTGATTTCAAAGAAAGATTAGAAGAGTATAACGAAGAACTTGAATCTTTAAACAAAGACGCAAAAGAGCTTGAAGAACAAATTTCAATTAATGTTGAGAAGTTAATTGAGGGAAAGTAAGATGAAGAAAGAAGGATGGAAAGACGTTAAACTGGGAGAAGTTACAACAAAATTAGGGGATGGTTTACATGGCACTCCGAAATATGATGATGACGGAGAATATTTTTTTATAAATGGAAATAATTTAGTAAATGGAAATATCATTTTTAATGAATCAACAAAAAAAGTTTCTAAAGAGGAATACCTTAAGTATAAAAAAGATTTGAATAATAGAACTATCTTAGTTTCTATAAATGGGACATTGGGTAATGTTGCAGTATATAATAATGAAAAAGTAGTTCTTGGAAAGAGTGCTTGCTATTTTAATATTCATGATGGCATGGATAAACAATTTGTTAAATACGTTCTTAACGATAAGAAATTTCAAGATTACATTATCTTATATTCAACAGGCTCCACTATTAAAAATATGCCTTTAAGTGCTATGAGGAGTTTTTCTTTCGGTATTCCTGAATCTATTCTCACTCAACAAAAAATAGCGACAATCCTTTCAAATTATGATAATCTGATTGAAAACAATGAAAAAAGAATAAAAATTCTTGAGCAAATAGCTAAATTAATTTATGAAGAATGGTTTGTTAAATTCAAGTTTCCAGGACATGAAAAAGTTAAAATGATTGATAGTAAAACTGAATTTGATAAAATTCCAGATGGGTGGGATGTAAAAAGTATAATGGACATTGATTATTTTTCATTTATTAATGAAGGTATTAAAGAATTCTCTGGAGAAAAAGAATATTTTGCTACTGCAAATATAGATGGTTTAGCTATTATAAAAGAAGGAGAGATTGTGACCTATGAGAATAAACCATCCAGAGCTCAAAAAGAACCAAAAATCAATTCTGTTTGGTTTGCAAGGATGAAAGACAGTTATAAGGTATTAGGAGTTACAAAAATAAATAAGAACATTGCTGAAAATTCAATCTTGTCTTCAGGTTTTGCAGGGTTTGAATCAGAAGAAAAGATATTTCCATTCTTATTTTTAAATATAACTTCAAAAAGATTTGATGATCTAAAAAATTTATATGCTACTGGAGCAACACAAGTTTCATTAAATAATGATGGATTAGCCAATATTAAAATAATTTATCCAAAGAAAGAGATTGTAGAGAATTTTGGTATGTTTGTTAAGCCACTAATAGACCAACTTTTCATATCCCAACTTAAAAACCAACTCCTTCGTAAAACCCGAGACTTCCTCTTACCAAAACTTATCTCTGGAGAAGTGGATGTTAGTGAATTAGATATTAAGTTAAGCGAGGAAGTTGCGAATACTTAAAAATACAAATATCCTTAAAATAACATGCTAAAAGAATACTCTGAAGATGTGCTTGTTGAGAAAGAAGCAGTAAAGTTTCTGACTGAGAATTTTAAATATCAACATTTAGATTGTTTTGAAGAGTTTAAAACAGGACAAAGTTTCTTAGGCAGAGAAAATGCTGCAGAGGTTATTCTTACAACTAAACTAAGAGAAGCTCTTTCTACATTAAATCCAGAACTTCCCTTAGAAGCAATTGAAAATGCAATCGTAGAGTTAAAAAAAGATAGAAGTAAAATGAGCCCAGTTAATGCTAATAAAGAAATTTATAATTTAATTAAGGAAGGAGTTAAAGTTAAAGTAAGAATTGACGGAAAAATAGTAGATAAGCTTGTAAAAGTTATTGATTTTGAAGATTATTCTAAAAATGAATTTTTTATAGCAACTCAATTCTGGATTACTGGTGAGATCTATAAAAGAAGACCCGATTTAATTTTATTTGTAAATGGTTTACCTTTGGTTTTAATGGAATTTAAGAGTACTCAAGAAAATTTACAAAAAGCATTTTCAGATAATATAACTGATTATAAAGATACTATTCCACAAATCTTTTGGTATAACTCTTTTATTCTAATTTCAAATGGACTTGATTCTAAACTTGGAACATTAACTGCTAGTTATGAACATTTTTCAAACTGGAAAAAATTAAAAGAAGATGATAAGAGACCATCTATATTCTTAGATAAAGTGCTGCATGGAACTTGTTCTCCAAATAATATTTTGGATTTAATTGAAAATTTTATTCTTTATACTTCTATAAACAATAAAGAAATAAAAATAATCGCAAAAAATCATCAATTTTTAGGAGTTAATAATTCAGTAGAATCTTTTAAAAAAAGGAAAGAAAACCAAGGGAGATTGGGTGTTTTTTGGCATACACAAGGTTCTGGAAAAAGTTTTTCAATGATTTTCCTTGCACAAAAAATACTAAGGAAGTTTCAAGGAAATTATACTTTTGTTGTTGTTACAGATAGGGATGAGTTAGATGATCAAATATATAAAAATTTCCAAGATTCAGGGGTTGTAACTGAAAAAGATGTTCAGGCAAAGGATGGAGCCCATTTAAAGGAATTGTTAAAAGAAAACCATAGAATGGTCTTCACTTTAATTCATAAGTTTCATACAAACAAAGGAGAGACTTATCCAGAATTATCTAAAAGAGATGATATTATTGTAATGACTGATGAAGCTCATAGATCTCAATACGACACTTTAGCCTTAAACATGAGAAATGCTTTACCCAATGCTTCTTTTATAGGATTTACAGGCACTCCATTAATGAAGAAAGGTGAAGAAAAAACAAGAGATACCTTTGGAGGATATGTAAGTGAATACAACTTCAAGGATTCTGTAGATGATAATGCAACAGTTCCATTATATTATGAAAATAGAGTTCCAGAATTACAGTTAATAAATCCAAATTTAACAGAAGAGATTTATGATATAATTGATGATGCAGATTTATCTGAAAAAGAACAGGAAAAAGTAGAAAAAAGGTTGGGTTCAAATTATGATATAATTACTAGAGAAGATAGACTGAATACTATTGCAGAAGATATTGCAACTCATTTTTTAAGCAGAGGTTATTCTGGAAAAGCCATGGTTCTATCAATTGATAAGTTTACAACAGTTAGAATGTATGACAAAGTTAAATATCATCTAAATAAGAAACTAGAAGAATTAACAATAAAATTGAGAAGTGCTTCTTCCGATGAACAATTATCTATAAAGGAAAAGATTTCAGAGATTAAAAAATTAGATATGGCAGTAGTTATAAGTTCTGAACAAAATGAAATAAAGAAATTCTCGGATAAAGGATTACAGATAAAACCACATAGAGAAAGGATGATTAAAGAAGATTTGGCTGAAAAATTCAAAAATCCAGAAGATCCATTTAAAATTGTTTTTGTATGTAACATGTGGATAACTGGTTTTGATGTTCCCTCAATTTCTACGATTTATTTAGATAAACCCATGAAAAATCATACCCTGATGCAAGCAATAGCTAGGGCAAATAGAGTATTTCAAGATAAACTCGGGGGTTTTATTGTAGATTACATTAGTGTATTCAAAAATTTGAAAGAAGCATTATCAATTTATGCTTCTTCAAGAGATGGTTCTGGAGATTTACCTATAGAAGCAAAAGATAAACTGTTTGAAGCTCTAAAAGAATATTTTAAGGAATTAAACAAATTTTTAAAATCCAACAAAGTGAATTTAGAAAAAATTAATTTAGCTAAAGGTATGGAAAAATATCCCAAATTATTTGAAGCAAGATCAAACTTAGTCGTTAATGATAAAATTAAAAAAGAATTTTTAACTAAAGCAGGCAATGCTATAAAAATCTATAAGGCAATTCTTCCACATAAGAAATCTTCCGAATTTACAAAAGAAATAGAAGTTTTAAGGATTTTAATAAAAGAAATATATTCCCTTGATCCAGAATTAGATATTACTTCGGTAGTTAAAGATATTCAGGAAGTCTTAGATATGTCAATATCTTCTAAGGGATATATTATCAAAGAAAAGGAGAAAAAAGAGTCAATAGATATAAGTCAGATAGATTTCAAAAAACTTTCAGAAAAATTTGAAAAGAATAGAGATAATGCCCAAATTGATAGGTTAAAGAATATTCTTTCATTTAAACTAAAAGAAATGATTCAATTAAATGATACTAGAATAGATTTTCAAGAAAGGTTTGAAGATATAATAAAAGAATATAATTCTGGAGCAAAAAATACTGATAAATACTTCGAAGCATTAAAAAAGTTCACTGAAAAATTAAGTAATGAAGAAAATAGAAAGTTAAGTGAAGGATTGACAGAAGAAGAATTAGTTATCTATGATAAATTAAAAAAGCCAAACTTATCTGATAATGAACTAAAAAACTTAAAAAAATTATCTAAAGACCTTTTGAAAAAATTAATCCCTGGAAAGATAGTTTTAGACTGGAAAAAGAAGAGACAATCTATTGCTTCTGTTAAAATAACCATACAAGAAGAATTAGAGGAACTACCAAAAAGCTATACTCCTGCGGATTATAATGAAAAATGTTTGATTATATTTCAACATCTTTATGATCATTATTCTGGGGATAAGAAGAATGTTTATTTGGTTCAAAAGGCAAGATATTAATTATATTATAAAAAATTTAATGACTCTCTTCTTTATTACTATAATACTTTTCTTTACCAATAATCACATGGTCTAAGATTTTAATACCTATTTGGTTTCCTGCTTCTGTTAATTTTTCAGTTATCTCCAAATCTTCTCTGCTTGGGCTTGGATCTCCGCTAGGATGATTATGAACAAGGATGATTTTACTTGCACTATTCTTTATTGCGGGCTTAAAAACCTCTCTAGGATGAATAATCGAGGCATCAAGGATGCCTTTTGACACTTCTTGCTCTGCAATGATTTTGTTTTGATTGTTTAGCATTAAAACATAAAAATGTTCCTCATTTTTGTCTTTTAGTCTATCCTGAAAAAGTTTGAAAACATCTTCTGCACATGAGATTTTTTTTACTGGTTTTTCGGCTTGTTTAATTCTTTTTAGAATTTCATTCATTGTTAGAATCTGCATTGCTTTACTTGGACCTATTCCTTTTATTTCTTGAAGTTCTTTTAGAGAACAATCGAAAAGCTTATCCAAACCATACTCATTTATCAGCCTATTCGACATATCAATAACGTTTTCGCCTTTTGTTCCAGTCCTTAATAGTATGGCAAAAAGCTCTGCATCGCTAAGAGCTTCAGGACCCAATTTGAGAAAACGTTCTCTCGGTCTTCCATCTTTCGGGATATCTTTGATCTTCATAGTATAATTAAGAGTAACCTTAAGTTTTAAGAGTTTACTGAAGGTTGACAACTTGGAGGCATAACAATATTTATTAATAAGAAAGAAAGATAATAATTAACGAAAATGGCATTTGAAGAATTTCTGAAAGAAGCAGAAGGGGATATGGACAAAAGAGAAAAGAAAGATTTAGAAAAATCTAAAGGATTAATTGCAGTTAATTATCATGACCGTTTAATCCAGTATTGGATAGGTTATAAAACGATTGAGTCGAATAAGAAATTAGTTTGGGCTACTTGGATTTTGGCATTTGCCACTATTGGTTTAGCCATCGCAACTTTTTTATTAGTTAAGTTTGGATGAACTAAATCTTACCTGTGACGATAATGCTATAAAGTTATTATTCTATATAAATAGTATCATGAATCCGCAAATTATCCCAAAAATAGAAAGAACGGATGTTGAAAAATTGTTAAAAGAATTTATGCCACTAGATACTTCTATATTAAACAGAACAGAGATTGCGACTAAAACAGTAGAAAACTTTTTAGGAAAATATTATCATGAAGCAAAAGAAATGTTCCAACAAGACGATTTTGATATAATCAAAAGAATTTTAATAAACTCCTTTTTAAGAAATAAAAGAAAAGATTTTGATGATTTATTCGTTTATAAAAAAATAGCTAAAATGTCTTTTAATCTCTCCGAGATTTACCAGGTATCTAAATTTACTTCACTAGAAAGATTTTTGAAAAAAGGATCTATATCCGTACAAAGAGTTCTTAATCATACAATAAAGAGTAAAATTAAAGAGAAATATCGATTTGATACAGCGTTGTCATTAGGTAATTTACAGATTTATGTATTCGCCAGAGCAAAAAGAAATGCTAAAATGAACCGTTACAAAGGGAAAAATTTGAAAGCGAAAGATTCAACCTTCTTATTATTAATTTTACACCCTGAAAGTAAAAGTCTGGAATTTAAAGCCAATACCTTAAGACGAAAAAGAGAAGATCGGGTAATCATTAAACTTTTTAGGAGAAGAATTAAAAATATTACTTTTGGAAAAATTCCATTTAGAAGCATAGAATTAAATGAATTCAAGAACATCTTTAGTTTAATCAAAAAGTCAGTTTATTATATTCAGTTTAGGTCTAAAGGAAATTTTTCTGAAGAGTTCACGATATACAATAAAGAAAATGAGCCTATAACTGAAAAGTTAGATAACCCTCAGTTAGAAATTAATCCTGAAAACATAAGAAGGATCGATTTCAAAACAAATGGAGAAAAATACAGGACAGTATTGAAAGATAAGGGCTCATTTATACAGATTAATTGTAAGAAAGTAGAAGATACTAGCAATTTTATTAATCATGATATTATGGGGGGTGGATTCAAAAGTGCTCAAAGCTTTTATAAAAATTATCGCAGTTTCTTAAAAGAAATTCTGTGTAATAAAACATTAAAATCTTACCAACTTAACAAAACTCAGATAAATCTTCTTAAAAAACTAGAAAGAGAGGATTGGATAAAAACGAAACATTTTTGGAAATGTGGCAATTGTGGAAAGACCAATAGAAGGCTAGAAAATATGCAATGCTCCGAATGTAATCAAAAATCCGCAATAATTAGCTTTTCAAGCTTTAGCTGTAGTCCTAATTATGAAGGAATATTAAATAAGATTAAAGAAAAACTCCCGGTTGAATTCAAAGCATCAATAGAAGATAGACAGTTAAATAATAGAAAGTTTAAGAGTATTCTTATAGAAAATAGTGGGCGAATAATAAAAGTAATACTTTATGTTAATGAAAAAATTGATAAAGAATTACTTAAAGAACTTAGTAAAAGAAATGTCCCTTCTATCCTTGTAACAAAAATAAAGGAAGATTTTTCAAGCTTAGGTTATCCTTCAATGGAACTTATAGACTTAATACTTTCAGAAGATAAAGAATTATTTGCGAGAAATGTAATTAATTTAATCAAAGAATTAGACCAAAATTATGAATCAAGGAGATTAAACAAAATGAGGAGGTCTATGGCGGATATTTTAACTTGCAACAACGATGAAGATTTTGAAATTGATACTTTTAATCTTCTTAGAGGACTATTTAAAAATGCAGATTATTGGGGTAAGTCCCTTACTGGAGTAAAAATACCTGATGGTATTGCAGTGTTTAAATTGGACCGAAATAAAAAATCGTGTATCAGCTGGGATTGCAAATTCAGTAAATCTCCTTCAAAGTACTTAAAAAATGAGGCGTATAAAACTCCTGAAAAACATATTAATTATATAAATAACATACGAAGAAAGCTAAATAAGGTAAAAGTTTATGGTAAGCTTGGATGCTATGCTTTAGTCGTAGACAATCTCTCAAAAAAAGAATTCAATAAAATCGTTCAATTAAATAAGTTGAATAAATGGAGGGGAAAAACAATCTTAATCGAGTCGAAAGCCCTGGTAAAACTCGCAGATGCTAATCTCAAAGATTTAGATTTTAATGAAGAGTTATGGGATATTCTATTTAATAAAAAGAATCTTGATAATTTAAATGAGAAGAAAGTAAATGAAATCTTAAAAAATAAATCAAACCCGCACCTAAAAACAAAGAGAATTGGAAGCCATGATTTTGAGATAAGTTAAAAATAAAAAACGCTTATGAACATTAATCAAGCATTGTTAAAAGATTTGTATATTTCCGAATAATAAATTATTACTTCTTTAAAGAAAACAATCGTTCAATTCTCTCAGTCTCATTATTTTTTCTTTCCTTAACAATTCCTAAAACTAACATCGTATCAAGTGCTTTCTTAATTGTTCTCCATTGAGACTTTATTTTCAAAGATATCTGTCTAACTGAGAGCTCACCTTCTTTTTCTAGGAGCTTTTTTATCTCCTCTATTGTTTGAGTAATTGGCTTCCTTACCATATCTGCATAATAGTACCGATACATTTTTATAGCAAGTCTGCACTATTATGCATATATCAAAATGAAAAATAATCTTTCCGAACAAAAAACAATTAAATGGTATTATAGATTAGGATTAATTGTATTATTGACTTTAATTTATAAGCCCGTAACTTATCCGATTATTAAATTTCTCGTAAGTCGTGAAATACTTCCTAATTCTTTTGCTTTCGGAATTGTTTACTTGATTGTTTTGGGAATTCTCTATTTTTTTATTGTTTATAAAATCTGGAAATTGAAAAAATGAGTTCCTCTCTTATGTACACAAGAGGAATTCCCATAATTATTGGACTTATAATTTCGTGGATATTATATATAATTACTGAACGGATTTCTAAAAGATAAAAAAAGATTAATCCATTAATCCCTAATTTTTAATCTTTAATCCCTCTAGTCTTTCCTGAACTTCTTTATAGATTTTAAAAGGCTTATCTGAAGCGACATTCTTCTTCATATGGTGCAGAGTTCCCTTTGAGAATCCCATTTTCTTCCAGCCCGCATAAGATATATCACGTATTTGCTGACGTAAATCTTCAGTATCTATGCGATTTAGTTCTACTTCTGGCATATTAAATTCAATCTTATCCTTCTTATTTATGAGAAAGTGTGCCAATTCTCGTGTTTGGGTCATAAGTACGTAATGCCAACTGTACTGCATGCCCTGATATTTAATCTTCTTGTTAATCTCGTTGTTAATCTCATTGATGATCTTTTTAGCTCCAGAAGGTCTTAGTCTCAGATTGTAGTTCTCTGTTCTAATAAAGTCTTTTTTATCCATTAATCCTTTTTCTATAACTGAAATAACTGCCAAATCAATCAGGAATCTGAAAGGTTCTTGCAGGTCATAGGCAAGACTGTTGCTTCCTTGTTTCATTTCATGTAAAAATCCAACATGTGGGTCTAATCCAGAAGCGTGAATTGCACGTAAACATTCTGCTTCTAATAAGGCATAACCATAATTTAACATACAATTAACAACATCACCCGCACCAAATGGTGTGTCTGCATATTGTCTTGTTATAAACTCATATTTATCTGGAATAATTTTGATTATTTCCTTCCAGTATTGACCTGCAACTCGAGCTTCTGCACGTATAATCTCAGCAATAGACACAGCCTCATGAAGTCTTTTCTCTTCTGATGAGAAATCATATTCTACGTTAGGATATCTTGTCTTAAGCCACTCTAAAAGTGTTTTAGACCTATCTATCTTAGCTTCAATTATCTTTCCTGCAATCTCTAATCGTAAATCTTTATCTTTATAGGATTCATATTGTGCAAACTTTGTCTTAACTTGCACACTTTCTGGCGGAAGCATAGTTGTAAGCAACTTTCCATCCCAATTTAGTACAGTAACTTGTACATTATGTTTAATGAGCCAACGAATTGCATCAAGGCTTATGTTCCCATCTCGCCCATAAATTATAATATTATCATACTCCATTCTCTTAGGAGAAAAAACATATTCCTGTGGCTCATTATCAACTGAAAATCTTCCATCTTTAACATGAAGTTTAGCTCCGTCTACACGCATACTTATTCCATGACCATTTAATAATAGAAATTTCATTTTTTATTACCTCTTAGTTTTTCTATTTTTATATCACCATATTTTATGTAATACTTAACTACATCTGAAAGTCTTCTTTTTATTGAAGGAAAGAAAAGATACAAATAGACTTTAAGAAACTCAGTAAAATTATGGTCTGCAAACATTTTTTCTATTTTTTCTATTTCTTTAAACTGTCGCTCTTGTAAGTAAGCGGCAAAATTATCTCGTATTCTAGAGAGCTCCTTCTTTTGTTTATTTTCTAATTCTTTTGTAAGTGTGCTATTTTTTATTTTTGATGGTAGATCGCTATTTCCAAGCAAAGTAATGAATGTATCCGATCTTCTACCTCTTTCTTTCACAATATTTGATTTATTCACACGCTCTATCTCACCATTATATTGAGCTTTACAAAGATCAATAGCCAGTTTCTTGCTTATCTCATTAAGTTTTTCTTTATTAAGTTCTTTTATTCCTTGTTTATTTATTATTAATCCTATATGTTCTAATTTATGAAGAGTCATCCCAATAGCGGCTTCCGATTTTCCCAAGTAATAGGCATATTTCTTTGCTCTACTTGTTAGATGACTCATCAACAGGATAAGCTCTCCACTAGTTTCGCTATCTAATATTCCTCCATCTCTAGATTTAATTTGCCTATTTGCCTTCATATAATTACTCCAAGTTCTACATCTACACTCAGGACAAGTCTTTGGATTGCTAACTCTTGCTTCCCATTCATGCCCGCATTTTTTACACTTTATCATCTGTAATTAATAAATATATGATACATCAATTCTTTATAAACCTTTGTAACTACCCTCGATTACAATGAAACCACTATCAATACGGTTAGATGCAAGCCTTATGAAAAAACTCAGAAAATATTCAAAGAAAGAACAAAGATCTCTTGCGAATTGCATCAGACTCATTTTAGAAGAATTCTTTGATAGGAGTACAAATGAATAAATCTGTAAATATTTCCAGCATTGCTTGGAAAAACTTAACTTCTTTACAGAAATATCAAAGAAATTTAATTTTTGAAGTAATAAGATTGATAAGAAAGGGGCACTCTCTTTCATCTGCATCTGAACAAGTTGATTTAAGTAAATACCTAATTAAGAAATTCTTGGGAAGATATATCTTCAAAAAAAGAGGGAGGTTTGTTGTAACCAAAACAGATTCTATCCAAAGAAGCATGGAATTTTATGACCGAAAGAAAGGAAGAATATTTGTCGTTGTTCGAAATTCTAAGGATGCATCATTAATAGGAGAATATTTTTCAGCAGTAAGAAAAGCAATAAATGGAGACCAATCTAATTTAAAGAAATTTAAAAATAAAATAATTATTGATGCTGACGGAATAAAACATAGATTTGAGACACGCCTTGAAAAGATTTTTGACATAGAAGAAGAAATTGAAGAACCAGAATTTAGAGAGATTTATGGAGAGATTGCAACATGAATAAAAATGATTTTTATCAAAAGATACTAGCGGACATAAAAGAAGGCAAAGAAATTCCAAAGATGTGTGCTCTCTGCGGAGAAGATGATTCTAGAATTTTGAAGAAATTTGAAGCACATCACATCTTTGGTAAGGTAAATTCAGATGAAAAAGTCTGGTTATGTCCTAATTGCCATATAAAAATTACTTTAACACAAAATTCTTTTCCCCCAAAAATACGATCAAATAATGCTACTGATTTGCAGAAGTTTGCTTTTCAGTTAATTAGTCAAGGGGAATTACTAATAATCTTGGGAGAAAAACAAAAAGAAATTGCAAGGATGTTATTGCCAAATGGATAAAATATTTTTAAGAGCTTTTACAAAATTAAAGAATAATAAGAAGAGTAAAAGTGTCCTTAAGGAAAAATATCGGGAGCATAAGATTGTCTTTGTTTTTGATACAGAAACAACAACAGATTTAAGACAGAATCTTAAAGTAGGTTACTTTCAAATTTATATAAATGAATCTTTAGTTCATCGAGGATTATTCTATAAAGAAATATCTAAAAGCGAAATGAAAATAATTTCGGACTATGCTAAAAATAATAAGATGGAAATATATTCTCACGAAGAATTTATTAAAATGATATTTTATCCGATAGTTTTTCAACAAAAGGCTCTGTGTGTGGGATTTAATCTTCCGTTTGATATCACAAATATTTCTATAGCAAATTCTTCTGCAAGAAGAAATGAATTGGGGGGATTTTCATTTACCTTTTCTAATGATATCGGATTTCCAAGAATAAAAATAAAACATCTTACTTCGGACAGTCAAATAATAAAGTTCAGTTATTCACCTTATAATAAAGATAAATTCCAAGGTTATTTTTTAGATACTCAAAAGTTAGCGTCTATCTTATTGGAGATAAAAAAGATTAGTTTAAAGCGGGCTTGTAAGGAATTGAAAACTAAAACTCAGAAGTTAGATACAGAAGAGCATGGTAAAATAACTCCTGAATATTTAGATTATTTATTAAAGGATGTAAGAGCAACTTACGAGGTTTATCTAAAACTAAAAGAAGAATATGAAAAATATCAAGTAGATCTGGCTATAAATAAAATTTCTTCTGGTGCATCATTAGGCAAGACATCATTAAGACAAATGGGAATAAAACCCTTTATGGAGACAAATCCAGATTTTCCCAACTGGCTAATCGGAGCAACCCTCTCAACATATTATGGGGGAAGAACAGAATGTAAAATTAGGCATCTGCCAACTAAAGTGACCACTCTTGATTTTAAGAGTATGTATCCTACAATTACTCTTTTGATGAATCTTTGGAATTATCTAATTGCCAAGAAGATAGATTACAAATATTGTACACAAGAGACTCAAGAACTTTTGGACAATATTAAATTAGAAGATGTAGTTAAACCAGAAATATGGGGGAGCTTGCAGGTTTTAGTTGAAATTATACCTGATGAAGATATATTGCCAGTTAGGACTAATTATGATCCTAAATCTAAAATGCATACTATTGGAATTAATAAACTTACAATAAATAAAAAGATATGGTATGCTCTTCCAGACATTATTGCGAGTAAAATCCTCTCTGGAAAGAGTCCTAAAGTCATAAGAGCAATAAAGTTCATTCCGATAGGAAAGCAAGACTCTTTGAAGAAAACTTCTTTATTAGGAAGTGAAATTAATCCTTCCAATGAGAATTTTATAAAAAAATTAGTAGAAGAACGACAAAAAGTAAAAGAATCAAATCCTCAAAAAGCTCAAGCTCTAAAAATCATAGTAAATGCTACTAGTTATGGTATTTTTATTCAACTTGATCCTGAAGAAAAGAAAGAAGAGGTAGATGTCTACAGCAATGAAAATTTTAGTAGTAGTGAATGCGTGTATGAAAAGCCCGGAGAATTTTTTAATCCTTTAGTGGGTGTTCTTATTACCTCTGGAGCAAGACTTCTTTTAGCGATGGCAGAATTATTTACCAAAAATAAAGGATTTAATCATGCATATATGGATACTGATAGTTGCTTTATTCCTCCAGAGATTGCAGAAGAATTAAGTTCTTTCTTTCAAAAACTGAATCCCTATGAAATTAATATGCCCTTGCTTAAGATAGAAAAAAGAAACAAATGGTTTTATGGAATTAGTTCAAAAAGATATGTTTTATATGATCTAAAAGGCAAAGAGATAGTAATTGATCCAGACAGAGACAGGGGAGATTACAAACTTCATGGACTAGGTCATATAAAAAACCCCTTCCGTTCTAAAGATGATAATTGGCATGATCAAATTTGGAAAGATATTCTCAGCTTGCATTATGGATATATCTCTGAAAGAGAAGTCGCAGAAAAATATTCTAAATTCTTCGTAATAAGTCAACTTACTATTTCTAATCCCTATATCTTAAATTGGTTTAAGAAAATTAAAGAAGTTAGACCTTATGGATTTTACTTAAGAGGCATTGGGGCGAAAAATAATGTAAAACCGATTTCCCCTTATAGGGATGATAGTCAAAGCATAGTTTACGAACCCTTTAATAATCTTGGGAGTGGAGAAGTTATGCAAGGAGAAGAATATTGGAAAACTTTAGATAAAGAAATTTTAAATTATATTAACCATCCCGAATCTAAATTTCAAGGAAAAATTGGACTTCTTGAAAGACGACATCTTAAGCCTAATGAAATTATCTACATTGGCAAGGAATCTAATGAAATCGGAGAGGAATTAATAAAAGAGTGCCATACTGAGAAATACTTTGATGAAAAAAAGTTAAGAGATAAGATTTTGGTAATGAAGCCCGAAGAAGCTAGAAAATTAGGTATTAAACATAGAAGCACATTAAAAAGAATTAAAGATAGAATAAAAACAGGAAAGAAAATTAAGATAAACTCTCGATTTCTTCATAAGCTTTTATCTTAACCTCCTTATATTCTTTAATCGGAGGATAACTCTTTGTAATAATCAACCCGATAATCTTTTTTATCTGCAAATGATCTGAACAGAATCTAGCTAAATTTTCTTTAATAAATTCTATTTTTTCTAATAGGCTAGGTACCTCTTTTTCAATTAGTTGATCATTCCGAGTAGTATAACTTTTTCCATCCACTATACCTTTTAAGTCTCGTTCCCTATGTAAATGAATTCTCCCATGTTCAAAATAAGGTTTTATATCCCAAATTTTACACTCTACAACATATAAAATATCATTTCTCCACGCCAAACAATCTATTTCCAGAGTGGCTTTTTTCTTATCAGTTATAGGCGGATGAATTTTAAATCCGAGAGAATCAAACTTAGTTGGAACTTGTTGCTTTTCAAAATAATCCCCTCTTTTTCTTATTTCAGCATCAAAAAGACTTTTGTGATAAATAGGATAATAATACAAAGATAATACTGTTGTAAAATTAATTGATGTAAAAATATTCTTATCTATTTCAACAAACAGAGGGAATATTTCTTGATTTTCTTGACTAAAAACTAGATTTTTGTAAATTATCTGTTCTCTAAACCCTATAAATATTTTTTTTAAGACTGTTTTAAATTCTTCTTCTGAACACATATTCATTAAACCTGATTGTTGTTTAAACGAGTTTACTAAATTAAGTAATTTTGTTACAGATAAATTAGCTTTTTTTAGATAATTAATATCGAAGGCTTCCGCAAACAAGTTATTTTTGGTAAAAGAAACTAACAACGATTGAAACAAGGGGAATAAATTAGATATTGTCTCTTCATCAGATAAATGCTCTGGCTTTGGCGGACTCTTTTTTATTTTTTCATACTCTTTCCGATATTTTTCAAAATACTTTTCTCCTTCTGATTCAGCCATAACTAAATTGCTTCCAAAATTTTTTACTATATCTCTCCATTTATAGCTATAAAAAATCCTAAAATTTGACATTAAAGTTTCAAAATCCAGATTATTAATATCAAACTCTTTCTTGTTTGAGTAATAACCAAATTCCTCTTTGATGATGTGATACCTTTCTGCAACACCAATAAAGAAAGAGAATAGGTCAATAAGTTGTTTTGTGTTCTCCTCATCCGCTTGTTTCTCACCAGAATCATTTCCATCCTTCATTACTCTTTTTATTAATACATTTATTGCAAGAAAGTCGTTTAATTTAATCGCAGGTTTATCAAATAAAAAATTAGTCGCTACTTTCTCTCTTTCCCCCATTAACCAAACAAGTAACCTCTTTTTGTTGAATGTTCGTAATACATCATAAAAACCTTTGTTAAACCAATCCACTTGTTTTTGCACTACTCGAAGAGCGAGATCTTTAGATAGAATATTTATTTTGTTGCAATTAGGACAGATAGCCGTTTCTCCTTGAAAAATTTCTTCGTGCATACATTTAGGGCAAACCATAACTTAATTTGAAGTTCTTATTTAATAAGCGTTGCCTTTTTCAGAGATATCTATATCCCGGCGTTTATATTATTTAGCAGGAGTTTTCAACTTCCGCAGGTTCGATTTAAGAGAACCGAGGAGCCAGAGAACAAAGTTGTCTGGACCTGCCCAGGGCGTTTATATTACCCAGAACAATAACCTTTAAAACACTATAATTTATAATATAATCATAACTTGCGCTGATAGTATAATGGTTAGTACTACTGGTTTCCAAACTACGAGCCCCTAATATGGGTTCAAAGTGAAATGACCAGTTGATCTGGGTTCAATTCCCAGTCAGCGCATTGGGTTTAAGTACCTAAGATAATATAAAAACATAATCGCTGAAAGCGCATGGATTAGCAAAAAATCATGGAAAAAATAACAACCTCAAGTGAAGTTCCAAAAAGAGGACTCAATGAAACTTTCAATAAGCATTACAAGCTTATTCTTATAATCCCTATTATCTTACTTCTATCCTCTATAGCTTATATTAGTTATTTTTATTCCCAAAATAATGATTTTATTCATAGAGATCTATCTTTAACTGGTGGAACTACCATAACTGTTTTTTCAAATGTTTCTTTAGCTGAATTGGAAAATGCACTTTCAGATAAAATTCCTAATATGGAAGTTCGTTACCTTTCTGACTCGAGTGGTAATCAGAATCAAATAGTAATTATGACTTCCCAAAAACCCGAAGAGGTTATCCCGACGTTAGAAAACTATTTTGGTTTTACTCTAACTGAAGATAATTCCAGTGTAGAATTCACAGGTTCAAGTTTGAGTGAAAGCTTTTACAAACAACTGGGTATAACTGTTCTAATTGCTTTCTTTTGGATGGCTGCTGTAGTTTTCGTTATTTTTGCAAAAAAATGGAGATTAAAATTTCTAGCAATTGCTATTAATTTGTTATTTGGAATATTCCTAGGAAAGATGTTCTTCTCATTTGAGATTGTAATCTCTCTAATTATTCTTTTAGTTTTTATTGCGGCCATCGTTTTTCTGTATATTAAATATTCCATGCCTAGCTTTGCAGTTATGTTCTGTGCATTTGCAGATATAATTATGACTCTGGCAGTAGTAGATTTAATTGGTATGAAAATTGCAGGGGCAGGAATTGTAGCTTTCCTTATGTTGATAGGTTATTCTGTAGATACAGATATTCTTCTAACCACTAGAATCTTAACAAGAAAAGAAAATTCAATCAATAAAGAAATTTTTGGAGCTTTCAAAACAGGAATGACCATGACTCTTACTGCAATTTCAGCATTGGCTGTAGCCTTGATCTTTGTAAGACCCTTTGGTACAGTTCTTAATCAAATGTTCGACATTATCTTAATTGGATTATTCTTTGACATAATCAACACTTGGCTTACAAATACTGTTTTGCTTAAGTGGTTTATCGAATCAAAAGAGAAACATAACGAAGAGGTAAGACTATGAAGATAACATTAAGAATGTGGATATTGATAATCTTGCTAGTTGTATCTATCCTATCGATATTTTCTTTTTCAACAATGTTTAGTGGGCAGGGTGTAGTTGTTAAATTTGTAGAAAAAAACTCCAGCATCTTTGAAAATAATCTAAGACAGGGTATGATAATTACTTCGATAAATGGTAATGTTACAAATACTCTGGCAGAATACAATTCTGCACTTTCAATATTTAATGATAATTCGAGTCATAGATTAGATATTCGAACCTCTACAACACAAATAGTTGGAATTTTCGAACCTAATTTCAGAAATCAGGTTTTAGTTTCAGAACGATCAATTATTAATATTAAAACAGGACTTGATATTCAAGGCGGATCTCGGGCTTTGATCGCAGCTAAAGATCATAAATTAACTGATTCAGAACTGAATGATCTTATTGCGCTTTCACAGCAAAGATTTAATGTTTTTGGATTGACCGATCTTTCCATAAGAAAAGCTTCAGATATGTCGGGTAATAATTATATGATGATCGAAATTGCTGGATCTTCTCCAAAAGATTTAGAGAATCTTATTCTTCAGCAGGGAAAATTTGAGGGTAAATTAGGAAACACTACCGTATTTGTTGGCGGAGTAGATATTGCTCATGTTGAAAGAACAGGTCAAAGCGCAGGAATAATTGGTTGTTCTGCAGTTTCCACCGGAGAGAGTTGCCAATTTACTTTCCCAATCTCTTTAACCGAAGAAGCTGCAAAAAGACACGCAGATATTACTAGTCAAATTCCATTAAGCACAGAAAATCCAGAATACTTATCCGAAAAACTTGATCTTTACGTTGATGGAGTATTGATGGATTCGCTTTTTGTTTCAAAAGATCTTAAGGGTAAAGTAACTACTCAAATTTCTATTCAAGGCGCTGGAACAGGCGCAACACGACAAGATGCAATTACTGATGCTCAGGCAAATATGAAAAATCTTCAAACAATACTTATCACTGGAAGTTTACCTTACAAGCTAGAAATAGTAAAGCTAGACACAATTTCTCCGCTTCTAGGAAAAACTTTTGTAAAGGCTATAATGATTGCAGGTTTCTTTGCAATAATTGCGGTTTCACTTATCATCTTGGCAAGATATAGAAAAATTAAAATTTCATTAGCTCTTCTGGTAACCTCTTTTTCAGAATTAATACTTATTTTAGGATTTGCAGCATTAATCCGTTGGAATCTTGATCTTCCGTCGATTGCAGGTATAATCGCTACAATCGGTACTGGAGTTGATTCACAGATAGTTATCTTAGATGAGTCCAGATTCAAGATAGCTTCACTAAAGGAAAGAATAAAAAAAGCATTATTTATTATCTTCACTTCATTTGCCACAGCCTTTGTATCTTTAGTTCCATTAACTGGCGCTCTAAGTATCTTTGGAATAGGTGCGGCCGGTGCAGGTTTACTGAAGGGTTTCGCAGTTACAACTTTAATCGGAATCTCTGCAGGAGTCTTCATCACTCGACCTGCTTTTGCAGATATGATAAAGCAATTTTCAGAGGAATAAATTTTTTAGTTTCTGCTTAGCATAATTTACGATTTGTTAAGTTATTATCTTGATTTGATTGAAACTATCTTCCCAAGCTACTATGTCTTTAGCTGTAAGAATTAGGTTCAAGCAGTTAGTAGATTAGTCTATAATGTGAACGTTACTTGGTTTAGATGAGCGAGCGAATTAGCGGAGATAAGAAGAACCTGCTGGTTCTTAGGTTGCTGGATGTCCAGAAACCCGCTGGAGGTTTTTGCAGCGAGCGAGTTAAGTAATTAGTTAAATTTAAAGAGGGTATTATCTTAGGGGTCTTGTAAAATGTTAGTAAAATATCATGTTATCGTTGGTTTAATTGCGTCTCTATTAATTTGGTTCATTTTTCCATCCATCGGTTGGTTCTATGCTTTGATTATTTTTCTTGCCTCATTTCTTATCGATTTTGATCACTATCT